>ULUL01018195.1_pt1 | contig 21968 bp, 17 predicted proteins | sample 1958481 | NCBI WGS metagenome assembly ULUL01 (sample SAMEA4835759, study PRJEB28245) | human gut metagenome | biome: gut microbiome; material: fecal sample | place: Denmark | collected 2008 | reverse complement strand
CTTTCCTCTTTGGATTCTTCACTTTCCAGGCTCTGCCTAAGCCTACGCAGCTCTTCTTTCTTAAGTCCCGGCCCATCATTGGTCACTGTCAGAAGAAGCCGCGGGATCCTTTCTATTTTTTCTTCTGCACTGATCCTTATCCTAAGCTTCTCTTTTTCATCTTTCCTGCCGTACAAAAAAGCATTTTCCACGATTGGCTGCAGTACAAATTTAGGTACCAGAATATCCGAAAGCTCTAACGGTATGGAAAACTCTATATTGGTCTGTTCCCCATAGCGATAGTTCATAATCTTTCCATAATTGGTAATGTACTCCTGCTCCTCTTCTAACGTCCACTTGTCCCTGCCATCCTTAAAAACAGGTGAGATCAGGTCTCCAAGAGCACTCACGCAATCCGCCATATCCGTTTCTCCCTTTACCAAAGCCATCCATTTGACGGTATTTAACGTGTTGTATAAGAAATGGGGATTGATCTGGGCCTTTAAGATCTGGATCTGGGCCTCCCTCTTCTTCTCCTCCATCCTGGTATTTTCTTCCACCAGATGCTTAATCTCCACACTCATCTGATTAAATCTGCTTACCAAAAGGCCAATCTCGTCCTCTCTGCTTTGCTTTCCATCAAGAGTCACGCCAAGCTGCCCGTTCTCCATTTTCTGCAGCCCATCCACCACCTCAAAAAGGGGACGTACCATCCACCTAAGCCATATGGTGATCAGCAAAACAAATAAAAGCACAGCGGCAGCCACTGCAGCGATAAAGATCTGCCTGATATCTCCAATATCCCCAAGAATCTGCGACATTGGCATTTCATTTACCATGGTCCAGTCGCCTATACTGATCGGATAGCATAATATCTGTTTTCCATCTTCCTCTAAGGTGACATAGCCTTCTCTTAAGGTTCTGACATATTCTTCCTTTTGCTCTCCCAGATATTCCCTATCCCTGCTGGAAATAATAAAACCGTTCTGGTCTATCAGGTAGGCATTCTCCTTGCTCTCCCGGATCCCTCTTACGTTATTATACAGACTGGTAAAATAGTGCAGGTCAATATTGATCACCAGCCATCCCCTATAAGCGCCCCTGAAAACAGGCTTGCAAAGACTGATGTATTCCAACGGGGTTTTGCTGTTTACTGTCTCCACGCCAAAGTCCTCGCTGTTATAGCCGCCGTACCATCTGACCTGTCCACTGGCAGGCCCTGATTGCTTTTCTATGTTCTCTTCAAAAAAACGTCCCAGATCTTTGGCATCCTCCTGTACAATATTCCACTTGGAGTCCGCAAAAAGAATTTCCTGCTGTGCGCTGTAAAAGCAGATGGACTGCACATAGCTGTATTCCGCAAAAACTGCATTGACCAGGGAAAAGAAATCTACTCTGCGCTCAATGTTCCAGCTCAAAGTCCCCTCCGTATTCACCACCATATTGGTGGTCGCCGTGTTATTTACCGTCCGCAGTGCCAGAAGCTCCATTTCATTTCCGAAGGTATCTATATTTTGCGCAAGCTGACTGTAGGTTTGCAGTTTCTCCGTATCCGTCCTTTTTTTCAGGGAGTTTTTCATTCCTACATACAGGTACAAGAAGCTGATACTGATCACCACGATAAAGAATACCAGCATAATGAATATCATTCTGGCAAAGTAACTTTTATAAAGTGGAATTTTTCTTTGTTCGTATTTTCCTTCTGGTTCCTTTCCTGCTTTACCTTTTATCATTCTCTTTGCCGTCTCCTATTCCGTAAGCTCCCTTTTTCGAAAAGAGCTGGGTCTTTGTCCTGTCACTTTTTTGAAGGTTTTGCTAAAATAGCTGTCATCTACAAAGCCTGTCTTTTCTGCCACCTCGTGGGTTCTAAGATCTGTTGTCCGAAACAGCTCCACCGCCTTTTCAATCCTTTTTTCTGCGATATAATCTACAAAGCCTATCTTAAGCTCCTTTTTCCACAGGCTGCTAAAATAGTTCGGACTCAATGCAATGTATTCTGCCACCTGATTTAAGGTCAGCTTTTCCGTCAGGTGCGCATCGATATATTCCATCGCCTTATAAATTTCAACGCTGATCTGCTTGGTTCCTCGTCTGGTTTCTTCTTCCGTTATATATCTTGCAGCCTCTTCTTTTTTCTCTGTGGGCTCATACCCATCCGTTTCCGCTTTTGTCCTTTCTGTGGTCTCCGTAGGCGCTTCCATTTTCTGCCTGCATTCCTGATACAACACTGGCAGCATTTCCCAGGAGTCTGCTGCGCTGCTGACGCCCCATTTTGCCTTTGCCTTCATGGACTCTTCAAAAGTTCTGGTTATTTTACGAAGCACTCCCTGAAGCTTTCGCATTTCTTCCTCTGTCTGCTCCACGTTTACCAAAAGCAGCAGCTTTTCCTGGGCCTCCCATACGATCTCTGCGCCCTTAAGGCTTCCTGCAAGTTCTTCTATCATATTATTTACCAGAAATTTGATCAATGCTCCCTGAGGATCCTTCATCTGCTCCTTTACCTGTTCATAATTCAGGAAGAGCATCCTGCACATCACCAGGTTTCTTTCCTCCACCTTAAAATCCAGCTTCTTTTCCCAGCTTTTGAAATTTTCCTCGGAAGCACGGCGATAAAAAATATACTGTTTGAAAATATCCTCCTTCATCGCCTCATTTTTCACCGCACTGTATTCCGGATCTTTTCTCTCCCGGTCTAACTGCCCGCATACCTTCTTCAATACCTGTTCTATTTCATCCGGCTTCATCTTCAATTTTAAAATATAGTCAGACACCCCAAGCCTCATGGCTTCCTGTAAATAGCTAAAATCCTCATAGCAGGTAAGAAAGATGATCTTCGTCTGCCGATCCTTGTGCCTGATGGAAGCGGTCAGCTCTAACCCATCCATCACAGGCATCCTGATATCTGTCAGAATAATGTCCGGTCTGCATTCCCTATATATTTCCAAGGCCTCCGCTCCGTTCGCAGCATCCCCCGCCAGTTCAAGCCCCAGCTTCTCCCAGTCGATCATGGCTTTCAGGCCGCCTCTTACCAATACTTCATCCTCTACGATCAAAATCTTATATTTCCTCATGTTATCTATATCCCTTTCTCGTAAGTTACAAGTCCAGCAGTGATTATATCAAATTTAATTTGCTCTGAACAGCAACAAGGCCGGGAAATCCTTTTACAAGGATTTTCCCGGCTTTACAGCTTTTTGATATCAGCCCTTTACGGCTCCCATCATAACGCCTTTTACAAAATATTTCTGAAGGAAAGGGTATACCATCATAATAGGGAATACCGCTACGATGGTTGTGGCCATTCGTACACTGTCCGCTGACAGAGTGAACGCTCCCTCTCCGCTTATGATACCGCTCTTCATGCTGTCTGCAATCTGCTGTGCCTGATTGATACAGGTGTAAAGAATCAGCTGCACTGTCTGGAGATTGCTGTCCCTTACCAACAGGTAGTTGTCCTGCCAGGAATTCCATGCAGCCACGGAAGCGTATACGGCTACTGTTGCGATAATGGGCTTACTTAACGGAAGGATAATGGATCTGTAGATCCTGAAAAATCCTGCGCCGTCCATTCTCGCCGATTCCTCCAGAGAATCCGGTATCTGTTCGATAAAGGTTTTGATCAGGATCACATAATAGGCATTGATAATACCAGGAATAATATACAGGAAAAAGCTGTTATTCAGATGGTAGGTTCTCATTGTGATGTAATAGGGCACCAATCCTGCACCGAGATACATTGTGATCACCACAAACCGATATACAAACTTTCTGCCGATCATATCCTTCTGCGTCACCAGATAGGCAAACAGGGAAGAACCCACCAGACATAAAACAGTATGGATCACCGTTCTGGATCCTGAGATCAGAAACGCATGTCCAAAATCGGAATTTTTAAAGATCCACTGATAAGCGTAGGTTGTAAAGCCTTTCGGCAGAAGATAAATACCGCTCAATGCCTTGGAAGTATCTGAAAGGGAATAAATTACCATGTAATAAAAGGGATATACGCAGATCAGCATTGCCAGTGTTATCAGGATAATATTGATAACATACAGAACCTGCTCCCCTTTAGATATTTTCACTCTATTTGCTTTCATCTCTTTGTTTTTTGTTTTCATCGCTTTGTCCTGCTTCCTTTCCGGTTCCATATCCAGGGATCATGATACTGGCTGTCTCTTGTTTTTTCCTGCTTTTTCTGTGTTTTCATAAATCCCTTGTTTTATAATTTGCATAACTTCCTGTATTCTTCATCAGACGTTAGAGTTATTGTTCACTCCGCGCCATTCGCAAAACCGCGCTTTCAGCGCTTTCCGCTGCTTCCAATGCGTCTGTAAGACGCAATGCTCTCTTTTGCTCATTGAGTGGCGCTCCCTTCGTACATTCATGCAGACAGATTTTCATGCGAGCATGAAATCTGCCCACAAGAATGTACGAGTGAACTGTAACGCGTCAGATAATGGAATTTCCTCTGATCTTCTTGGATATTGCATTCGACATGAACAAAAGTGCAATACCTATCAATGATTTCAGCATTCCAAGAGTGATGGAGTAAGAATAATCATTGATATAGAATCCAACCTTATATACATAATAATCAAGGACTTCTATACGATCTGCAACCATAGGATTGTAGAACATAAAGTACTGGTCAAAGCCGTTAGACAAAATATTGCTGACTGCAAGCAAAAACATTACCACATAAGTGGGAAGGATACCCGGCACTGTAATATGCCAGATGGATTGCAGCTTATTAGCTCCGTCCACCTTTGCCGCATCATAAAGCTCTGAATCAATTCCCGTGATCGCCGCAATATAAATAATGGCAGACCATCCAAAGCTTTTCCAGATTCCCAACAGCCACTGCAGAATCCAGGTTAAATTCACATCTCCCAAAATTCCGGTGATCGGCGTTGCAATGCCAAACTTTCCAAGCAATGTGCTCACAAAGCCGTCTGTGGAAAAGAAGGAAAATGCAATACCATATACAATAATCCAGCTAATAAAGTTCGGCAGCGTGGTAGCCGTCTGCACCAGCTTTTTGAATCGCTTGCTACGGATTTCATTAAACATGATTGCAAAAATAACAGGAACTGGCGTTGCCAGCAGTCCCAAACTGCTCATGACCAGAGTATTTCTCATAACACGCAGCACCTCAGAGCGTTCCTGATACAGCTTTTTAAAGTTATCCAGGCCAATAAATACCATGTTTCCAAAATCCAGGAACCGCTGTCCGATCTTGTATTCAAATATAGAATACACCCAGCCGATCAGAGGGACATAACTGAATGCAAATACATAAATCATAAAAGGTACGGCGATCAGAAGGTACTTTAATCCCCTTGCCCTCTTCCTCCCTATTTTGTCCACCAATGTCTTTCTTTTTTTTGCAACTGCTGCCATTGACTTTCCTCCTCGCCCGCTGTGTTTTCCCGGTTTTTTTCTTTTCCTGCCTTTTTAGCTTCATTGCTTCTGTGTTTGGGATCTCTGATATTTACTTTAATCCCCTACCTCTTATTCCAAAGAACCTAAGGCTTTCATTTTCTGCATTAACCATAGCAAAAACCGGAAAGTGTTTCCAGAAACATCTTTCCGATTTTTGGGTGTATCCTATTCTGTTGCCTGATACTGTATTTTAGTCTGGTAATATCTTACGATTTTTAGGAAAATTTACTTTTCTTTCTACAGGAAAAACCTGTTTGCATCCAGTTATACATTTTCTTCTACAGGACTTTGTTTTCGCCTTGTTTTAGCCGGATTTTCCTTTCTACTCCCTTGCTGACAAGCAAAACCTCCTGTTCCTTCCCAGAGTATATTTCCAAACTGCTTAAGGTTCCATTCTTCCACTCATAGGACAAGCTGATCTGTCCCGGAAGTCTCTGTCCCTGCACCTTTCCCTGCTTCCATTCTTCAGGGATTGCCCCTAAGATTTTAATCCTGTCCTTACTGCGCACTGCCAGTGCTTCCAGCACTGCCGCTGCCATACCGAAATTGCCGTCGATCTGAAAAGGCGGGTGCATATCCCACAGATTTTCTGCCACGCTTTTTTCAAAAAACAGCTTCAGCTGGTTGGAAAGCTCCTTTCCGTCTCCCAGTCTGGCATAAAAGCACTGGATCCAGGCCCTGCTCCACCCCGTATGACCGCCTCCGTTTGTCAACCTGTAGGAAAGGGTTTTTCTGGCGCCTTCCCACAGTTCTTTCGTTTCTTCTGAAATTTCCTTTCCCGGATACAGACCATATAAATGGGAAATATGCCTATGTCCAGGTTCTACCTCCTCATACTCCTCCTGCCATTCCAGGATACGCCCATCCTTTCCTAACCGGGTAGGGGGCAGATGTTTTAGAATTTCCTGTGCTTTTCCGTATATTTCCGTGGATTTGCAATTTAAGAATCTTTCCACGCCCTCCAGATAGTCCTCTGCCACCTCTCTGATGATCTGATGATCCATGGTGCACCCAAGCGCCAGGCAGGCCTCCTGTCCATCCGGCAGGCGGTAAGTATTTTCCGGCGATACGCCAGGGCCGCTGACCCAGCTTCCATTATCGTCACGATATAAATAATCATAAAAGAATTTTACGCACTCTCCCAGTAACGGCAGGACAAATTCCCGGATTTTTCCTGCATCCTCCTCATATAGACTGTGGTTATAAAGCTGCGCAGCCATCCAGGCGCCGCCCATGGGCCAACAATAAGCAGGAAGCCATGCTCCCACAATATCCGTATCTCCCCACAGATCCGTGTTATGATGAGCCACAAAGCCGTCACAGCCATAAATATCCCTTGCTGTCTTCTGCCCTCTGGGAAGCATTTTTTGCAGTAGATTCTCAAATGCGTTATAGCACACTCCCAGCCCTGCGCCGTCCGCAGGCCAGTAATTCATCTCCAGATTAATATTTATGGTATATCCGCTTTCCCATGGCGGCGTGTAGCTTCCATTCCAGATTCCCTGCAAATTCGCCGGCAATGCACAATCAAAGCTGCTGCAGATCATCAGATATCTGGCATAGGCAAATAAAAGTGCTGACAGATAAGCGCTGATACCATCTTCCCTGCTTCGTTTCAAAAGCTCAGGTACCTCCAGGGATGAATATTTTTCTGTTTCCTCTTCATTGATCTTAAGCACCATACTCTGATAAAGAGCGCCATATTCCCTTTGGTGCTCCCTGTAAACAGCCTGATAGCCTGCTTTTTTTGCTGCCGCCAGAGAACCTGCACACTCTTTAAAGGGATCTCCTCCCTCATAATCTGTTTTGGTGCAAAACAAAAGCTCTGCGTAAGAAGCATTTTCCACAAAAAGGTAACTGCCATCCGACTCGGTGCTACCATCAGTATCGGCAATCATGGCTCCCACACAGTAATGCACGCCATCCCCACATTGTCCTTTTAAGTAAACTGCATCCTCTCTGTTGATTCCTTCCTGCTCAAAGGGTCTGCGCTCTATAGAAAGCTGAAATCTCATTTTTTTACTTCCTGAGGTTGCAAGCCGCAACGCGATCACCTGATACTTATGGGAAGCAAATAACTCTCTTTGATATTCCTGCCCACTCTGCGTAAAGCTTACCCAGGCAGCTCCCTCATCCAGGCAGATTCCTCTTTTGTAATTTTCTGCCTCACTCCTATCCTGCCAAAACTGGATCGCTACCTCCGCTGCAGGTTGAAAGCATTCCAGATACCTGGGAAGGGAATTGAACTTTCTAAAATAATATTCCTCCGCTTCCTGCGCCTGCCCATTCTTTAAAAGTTCTATTGCATGCTCTCTCGCTTCTTTTGAAGGAATATTCCCTCTTTCCTTGCGTCCACCGCACCACAGGCTCTCTTCATTTAAAAGAAGCCTTTCTGTCTGTGCCGTTCCATACAAAACCGCACCCTGCCTGCCATTTCCTACAGGCAGCCCATTCTCCCAGCCCTTTGCCGGGTGCTTTATAAAAAATTCATATTGGCCCTTTCCCATGATTTCCTCTCCTATCCCCTGTCTTTCAGCATTTTAAATACCATCCGGCTGTTTTCTGCCTTGCATAAGCTTACCTTGTCATAACAATCATAACCAAAATCGTAAAATCCTTCCAGACATATCTTTCCGATTTTTGGATATATCCTATTCTGTTACTAAGATACAGCATCTGCTTTGGTAAAATATTACGTATTTAAAGAAATTTTACGTTTTGTACCATAAAAAGAGGGCGGGAAATTCCCGCCCCGGATTCATCCAGCTTTCTTTATTTCATAAAATTCTGATGCAGATAATCGCTGGAGAGCTTTAAATAGGGCTCGAAGTCCTCCGGACACATATCCTGTTCTACGATGTAATACTTTACACCTGTTTTCCTGGCGGCTTCTATGATCTTAAAGAAATCCATATTACCGCTGCCGATCTCAGTCATGATATTGTGACCATTCGGCTTGCCCTCTGCGCCCTTTTCAATCACATATTTCATATCCTTCAGATGCAGGATATCCACTCTTCCTGCCAGCTTTTCGATCCAGCTCTCCACATTGCCGCCTGCGTTCTGCACCCAACAGGTATCCAGCTCAAAGCTGGTCTTCACAGGATCCAGTCCCTCGATCAGCATATCGATCATTCGCTTGCCGTTGGAAAGCACGCAAAATTCATGGCTGTGATTATGATATACAAACTTCATGCCTTCCTCATAAATCCTGTCCGCCACCTTGTTGGCGTCCTCAATAAACTTTTCCACTTTTTCTACCGGAATGCCGTTCACTGCATTTTCATCATACAAAAACAGACCGCCGATTCCCATATTTTTTACGTGGAGCTGTTTATGCTTGGCGATCATACCGTCAATGTCTGTGCACATCTCCTGGAAATTATCATGTGTGCCGATGATCTCAATCCCCTGCTCCTTCGCAAGCTCATAGAACCTGTCATAGCTAAGTCCATGACTGCCTGCCATCTCTGCCTGGTCATATCCAAGCGCCTTCAGCTTCTTAAATGTGTCGGAAATCTCCTCCGGTGTATTGAAGTGATTCCTGATAGAATATAACTGTAACCCGATCTTCTCCATTGTGATCACCATATCCTTCCTCGTTTTTTGCTGTAGCTTACCCACCTTCCAAGGCTTGCTTATCTTTATTATGCTACAGCTGGCTTTCTTTTTGAAGAGATTCTTCTGCTAACTAATCATACTTTTCTGCTAAACTCTTCTTCCAACATCCCTTGCCAATTGAGTAGAAATTGCTTATAATATGTGATATCCGTTCATTACCATACATTTTTATCGAAATAGTATGTAGAATGGTTACAAATAGGATCATGAATGCGAGGAGAATCTGAATGAGCAACAATATAAATCCACTGAAACTATTACAGCTTAAGAGCGCCTGGGATCAATTTACCGGCAGGCATCCTAAGTTTCCTTCCTTTCTGAAAGCTTTGTCCCAGGGAGCTGTGGCCGAAGGCACGGTGCTGGAATTTACCGTTACCACACCGGATGGCAGAGTATTGCACTCCAACTTGAAGATCACTGCTGAGGATATGGCCTTAGTAGAACAGTTAAAGGATATAGCCAAGTAGTTACCTTTACTTTTTCACATGACAGAAATTACAGCGCCTTTGAATGGGAAAAATTTTGTTGACACTCCATGAAATGGAATCATTTTTTATGGAGTATATATGCTGTCTGAGAGGACCGGGAAAGCAGGAAAAATATGATACCCTATGATGAAGAAACCATACAGCTTATAGCCTATGGAATCCAGGATTGCTCTGATCTGCATTCCTGGGGACCTGGTATGCGCTCCTGTTATATTATCCATTATATTATCAGCGGCGAAGGATATGTAGAATGTCAGGGACACCGTTTTCATTTAAGCGCAGGGCAGAGCTTCCTGCTCCTCCCCTATGTGCTGTTCCACTATTATCCTGACAAGAATAATCCCTGGGTCTATACCTGGGTCAACTTCATCGGGAAGGAAGCCGACCGATATTTACAGGATATCTGCATGGATATTGACCACCCGGTGTCTCCTGTTATCCCCTCCTCTGAGCTCCTTCCCCTCTTTGAACGCCTGGGGAAGCTGGATCTTTATCACCAGAATAAATTCCAGGCAAACGGGATCCTGTTGGCTATTCTTGGTATTTATGAGGATGCAAGCCCTGCCTCTCTTCCTGCTTTCCAAAAAGAAGTGGACCCCAGGGCAGCTACCGCCACTCTGCTGATCCACTCCAACTTTTATAAAACTGATTTTAATGTGGACATGCTCTGCCAGATGATGAATATCAACCGTGTCACACTATTCCGTTTATTCAAAAAACAGTACAACCTTTCCCCCGGCAGTTACCTCACCCAGTATCGCTTAGCCCAGGCGCTGAAAATGCTCCACATGGGTGTTTCTGTCAAAAGCACTTCCATTTCCTGCGGCTTTACCGACCAGTTTTACTTTTCCAAGTCCTTCAAGCAGTACTTCGGTATCAATCCCAGCCAGGTAAAATCGGCTGCAACCTCTCCGCTGTAAAATCCTGTATGATTTCCCTATTTACGCAAGCCCTTTGGATAGTGATTCTTCAGGATTCCTCCTGCCAGCTTGCCCCAGCCGGTGCTGAAACCGTCCACACAGACCAGATACCAGCCTTTTTCTCCCCCATTTTGTAAGTCCTCTATATTTGAGGTATTTAACGTCTGTCCCTTCAGATAGTCCCTGATCTCATCGTCTTCCGCATTCAAGTTAAGGCTGTGAACTACCTGATCTGCATTCAAGGCCAGTGCCAGCGCATGGGATGGCTCAAAGCGGTTTTTCTTCAAGGTGCCAAGGTGAAGTCCCGGGCGCAGCACCTTAAGCCCCTTTAAGGAAGGCATCTCCTCCGGCATCAGATACAGCTGATCGCCAAATTTATAAAATTTTCCCGTAAGATGAATCTTTAAGTTTTCCTTTTCAAAGGAAAGGTAATCTGCATACTCCTTGGAGGAAATTCCCTTCTCCAGACCATTTAGGCTAAGAGCATGGTATCCCGGCGTGGTATCTCCATCCTTTTTAAGCACCGCTGCATAATGTCCCTCTCCTTTTAGGCGGTGAGGCCATAGGCGGATGGTATTCTGCAGCTGGGTCTGAAGTTCCTGGGATAAAGTATCTTTTGTTTCTCCTATACTCTCTGCTTTTCCAGGCATAAGAATGGTTCCCTCCGGGATCTGATTCTCCACTCTTATGACATGAAACTCCGGGTGCCGCATCAGGAATCTGGCGATGCTGCCCTCATCCTCTTCTATTGCAAAGGTACAGGTAGAATATACCATTCTGCCGCCCTGGCGAAGCATGGCCGCTGCACAGTCTAAGATTTCATCCTGCCTTTCTGCGCACATGGCCACATTTTCCGGGCTCCATTCTTTCCCTGCTTCCTCATTTTTGCGGAACATTCCCTCCCCGGAACAGGGGGCATCCACCAGAATCTTATCAAAATAATCCGGGAATACCTCTGCCAGCCTGTCCGCTGTCTCATTGGTCACAAGGGCATTGACGATTCCCATGCGCTCCACATTTTCAGACAGGATCTTTGCCCTGGAAGGGTTGATCTCATTACATACCAGAAGCCCCTGCCCCTTCATGACCGCCCCAAGCTGGGTACTCTTTCCACCGGGCGCAGCACACAGATCCAACACATGCTCTCCCGGCTGTACCTCTAAAAGACCTGCCGGTGCCATGGCGCTGGGTTCCTGGATATAATACACCCCTGCCTCATGATAAGGGTGCTTCCCGGGGGCATCCTCCGCTTCATAATAAAAGCCGTTTTCTGCCCAGGGAACCGGAGTTAAGCGGAAGAAGTGACTGCATTTTTCAAGGATATCTTCTACCTTTTGGGCAGCAGCATCTTCTACGCTGTCACCAATCTCCAGATTGCTATCAGGAACCCGGTTTTCTCTTCCTTTACATAATCCTTCTTTGGACTTTTCTTCCTTTAACTTTCCCTTTTTTTCGCTATCCTCTGTCAAGTCCTGAAAATTCAGTCCCTTGATAGAATTAATCCTAAGTGCCTGATACCTGTCCCCATCAAGGCTTTCCAGGAAGCTGTCACATTCCTCCCCCAGATCAGACTTCATTCTCTCTATAAATTTTTCAGGAAGCATTTGATTCTATCCTCTCTCTTCTATTCTATTACATTTTCCATCCGTTCTTTCCTTATGACAAATAATGCGAAGTATCATCTGCTTTCATTTCTTCTATTCGATAGGCAAACTGCCTTTTTAACTCAAAGGCATATTTGTCTGCTAATCCCTTCACTATGTTATAAACTTCCTTATTCATAGCTTTCACCTGCTTTATTCATGATATGTGTCCATTATAACCTATAAGAAATCGTAATACAAATGAATAACAAAAAACACAGTACATATTTTGTGAACATTCCGAATGTTTGCAGAATTGCGGGAGCAGCTTGCTGCGGAGCAATTCGTTGGCATCAGTTTGGGGCAAAAGACCTTTTTACCCCAAACTCTCCTAGAACCTGTGCGGTCTTAGCCACCACCTCTGCGGAAGCCTCCACCACAAAACGCCCGTACTGCTCCTTTTGATCATATTTATAAAAATACTGTTCCACTTCTGCCATTTGCCCATTGATAAGCTCTAATACCTGTTTGTTAAGTATTTCTGCCCTTTCAAAGTCTTTTTCATCATGAATTAACAAGGTAGATGCCTTAGGTAAATGGCCGTACATAAAATGACTGACTAGCGCTTGCAGCTTGCTTTGTCTTCCCTCTCTCACAAAGTCCTGCTCCAGAAAGTTTTCAATCTCCTTGTCGGAAAAGAGCCACTTTCCTCCCATAAGCTTTCCCTTTAAAAGCCCCTGTTTCTGAAAACTACGCAAGGAACGCGTGGTATAGCCCGTGATTTGTGCTAGTTCTGTAAGTGAATAGTACATATTCCCCTCCTTTAGTACTTGAATTTTTTCATATTCTTTTTACAAATAAGTATAACTCACATATATATTATTTAACAGCTAGGAAAAATTTCTTTTATTTCAAACTATTCTCATATTATCTTTATTCGTATAATATTCCTATCCGGATAATTAATAGTACTTCTTTAAATTTGTGGAAAGGAGGATCATTAGAAAATGAATACTACCAAAACCTATCGCAATTTTTTCATTTTTATGACCGGTACTACAATTATCTCAGGTATTGTTACACTGATCTGTCCTGTTGTCCTCAACCTGTGGAATTCTCATGGGGCTTCTCTCACGGTCGGAAAGATAGGGATTTTATGTCTCATTACCGTTGCTGCTTTGCTTTTGGAATTAATACTAATTCTGGTCAGGGAGCAGTTTGCCTGTCATTATAATCAGGCTAATTTTGAAAATTATCTGATGAAATTTTTACATTTGAAATATGATTTTCTCCTGGAAAAAGGAGCGTCAAATTTGCTGCAGCGCATCCAACAGGCTGTCAATTGCATGTACAACTATATGACTGGAGATGTCTTTACCATCTGGTCTAACCTTCTGATCGTATTTGTTTCTGCCATTTTGATGCTGCTTCAGATACCTGTTGCCGGACTGGTCATGCTTTTAGAGCTTCCTATCGAGCTTTGTGGATATAAAATTTTAAACCAAAAACTCATGTCCTATTCCAAGCAGCTCCAGGAAAACAGTGCCAAAGCCTACAGTCAGATTCTTTCCTATATTGAAAATATAGATTATCTCAAACAGTGCCATACCTATGAGGTACTTTTAAAGCAGCTAAAGCCCTCTGAACAATTGCTTTACCAAAGTATGCGCGATGTAAATATTGTTGCCCAGGGCGGTTCACGGCTGCTGCATTCCGCAAAACAGATCATACAGATAATCAGTCTTGCCCTTGCAGTGTACCAGGTTTCCCTTCAAAAGGAAAATCCGCTCCTTCTGCTAATGGCTACCATTTTTATCCCACTATTTTTTCAAAGTCTTTCTGCTATTACTAATGCAAACTTAAGAAAATCCGAGCTAATGGTAAGCAAAGCTTTCCTGAAAGAGCTGAATGAGAATATCGAAAACAGCTTTGCATTTACAGACTTAAAGGAAATCTCCTCCCTCACCATTCACTTAGAGCAGCTGGTTCTTCACGGGAAAATACTGGCAAAGGAGATTCATGGAGAATACCAAAAAGGAGATATTGTCTGGATCAAGGGACCAAGTGGTACGGGTAAAAGCACACTGGTTAAGCTTTTGATAAAGTTCCGGAACACTGATGGTACTTCATTTAATAATATTTCTTTTAATGGAATCCCGTTAAGCAGCCTGGATCCCGGGCAGGTCAGAAGCCTGGTGTCTTATCTTCCCCAATCTACACCCATCGTAGAGGGAACCCTTCGTGAGAATCTCTTTTTTAACCGCAGCTACAGCCCTCATGAAGAGGAATTGCTTTTACAAAGCGGCATCCTTTCTACTCTGCTTGCGCATAAAAGCTTTGACAGCCCCATTCTGGAAAATGGCTCTAATTTATCCGGTGGAGAAAAGCAGCGGATTGCTCTGGCCAGGGCTTTTCTGGAGCATCCTGATGTTCTGATCCTAGATGAGGTCACAAGCAGCTTGGATCAGTCTGCTGCCACGCAGCTGCTTAACCTTGTATTGCAAGATAGTCAAAATCGTATTACTTTTATCATTTCCCATGATTCGTTACCTGCACAATATGCAGGTAAAATTCTAAACCTCACCCCCTGAATCCGTGTCAACAAGATCCTAAGATATTGGGGGCAAAAGATCAAATCCCCATAATGGAACATCCCACCATCAGCCTCTTGCTGAGTGTGGGATGTTACCAAAACAAAAGAAATATTTTAAAATCCATAAATCCTGGAGTACTTCTCTTCAAAATACTTTAACAGCGGCTTAGCGGAAATCTCCTTACCGCACAGGTTCCGGATCAGCTGGGTGGAATTGTAGAGGCTTCCGTTTCTGTGGATCTTTTCGTTGAGCCAATGGGTGATGTCCATCATGCGTCCTTCTGCCAGGATATTGTCCACGCTTCCCATCTCTTTTTCCAGCTGCTCTAGGTACATACCGTCGAAAATAGAACCAAGGAGGTAGGAAGGGAAGTAGCCGAATCCTACGCCTGCCCAATGGGTATCCTGTAAGATGCCCTCCTTGTCATTTGCCGGGCGGATTCCTAACAGCTCTACCATTTTCTGATTCCACATTTCCGGCAGATCCTTTGCCGGAATATTATCCCTGAAGATTGCCTTTTCCATCTCATAACGCAGAATGATATGCATGCAATAGGTCACTTCATCTGCCTCTGTACGGATCATGCTGGGCTGTACGTTGTTGATGATCCTGTAAAACTGCTCCAGAGAAACATCCTTCAGGTCCGGAAGCAGCTCGCAGGTATGTCCGTAAATAGGCTTCCAGAAATTGATATTTCTGCCTAGGATATTTTCATAGAAACGGGACTGGCTCTCATGAAGTCCCATAAAGTTCAGTCTGTCAATGGCAGTATTCTCATACTTGGGATCCACGTTCTGTTCATAGATAGCATGGCCGCCCTCATGGATTGCGGTAAAAATAGAGCTTAACAGGTTTTTCTCAAAATAGTGGTTGGTGGTTCTTACATCCCCTCTGCAGATCGTGGTGGTGAAGGGATGCTCTGTCTCTGCCACAGCGCCGCTGTCAAAATCAAAGCCTATGTATTTCAGCAAATATTCCTGCAGCTCCTTCTGAGCATATACAGGATAGGTACCCTTGTCAACAGGCATGGTATCGATCTTCGGTGAGGATTTGATCTTGTCCAGCAAAGGAAGCAGTCCTTCCTTTACTTCATTGAAAAGTCTGTCGATCTGTTCTGTGCCCATGCCCTCCTCGGAATCATCTAAGAGAAGCTCATAGGGATCCATGTCAGGCTCCATGTACTTAGCCTGCTGCTTTGCCATTTTGATCATCTTGTCCAAATAAGGCTCAAACAAGGAAAAGTTATTGGTCTGCTTTGCCTCCTTCCAGACATTGGTAGAACGGGCGCTCTCTGCTACCAGCTCTCTCTGGAAATCCTCCGGGATACGCTGATTTCTCTTAAAATCCCTGCGGAACCGGTTTACTGTCACCTTCATGCCCTCATCCAGCTTTTCATACTCTGAAGACTCTGCCAGTGCATCTAACATTGCCCCATACTCCGGCGCCGTAGCCATCTTAAAATATTCTGAAGAAAACTGGGAGATTGCCTCCACCTTTCCTTCCAGACCGTTCTTGGGTGTCAGTGTCTCCATATCCCACTGGAACAGAGCTACCACCTGTTCCAGCATGGACATTTTCTTCCGATATGCCTTAAATTCCTCCACTAAATTTTCTGCCATCTTACATTTCCTCCTCTATCTAAGCTTTTCAAGCTTTTCAAAACACTTTTCCGCGTCTTTTTTAATGCTTTTTCCAAGTTTTTTCAAAATGCTTTTCCTATTCTTTTTCAAAATACTTTTCCAAGTCTTTTTCAAAGCATTCCTTTTCCTTCTTCATCCACTGCCTGCTTATTTTTCTGAAACATCCTTTGCTTCTTTTTCATCCCAAAACCGTCAGGCAACAGCTGCTTTTACTTCAGACCTTAAAGCGGTATCCAACTCCCCAGATCGTCTCAATATACTGGGGCTTTGCAGTATCCTTCTCGATCTTCTCGCGGATCTTCTTGATATGAACCGTAACTGTTGCGATATCGCCGATGGAATCCATATCCCAGATTTCACGGAACAGCTCATCCTTGGTAAAGACATGGTTTGGATGCTCCGCCAAGAAGGTTAAGAGGTCAAACTCCTTGGTGGTAAAATTCTTCTCCACACCGTCCACATACACTCTGCGGGCTGTCTTGTCAATACGGATGCCTCTGATCTCCACAATATCATTCTGGGGCTTCTGACTGCTTCCTACTAACCTCTCATACCGTGCCATGTGGGCCTTTACTCTGGCCACCAGCTCGCTTGGGCTGAAGGGCTTTGTCATATAATCGTCTGCACCAAGGCCTAAGCCTCTGATCTTATCAATATCGTCCTTCTTCGCAGATACCATCAGGATCGGGATATTCTTCTTTTCCCGGATTTTCTTGCAGACCTCAAAACCATCCATGCCGGGAAGCATCAGGTCTAAGATCACCAGATCAAATTCTCCCTCCAAAGCAGTCTTTAGTCCTACATCGCCGGTATTACAGATCTCTACCTGGAAATCGCTTAATTCCAGATAATCCTTCTCTAAATCCGCAATCGCTTCTTCATCTTCAATGATCAGAATCTTACTCATTTATATACCTCCATACTTCTTTGTTTTCTTTTCTGTGTTCCACATTTTGCAGACCTTACACTGCCTAAGCCTTTTCCTGATCCGCTGCTTTCAAAGTCCGCTTCTTTATACTTTGCCAATCCTGCCTTTTCTTTCAGAGGGTTCAATCGTTTTGCAGCTCCTTGTATTTTCTCATCACAAAGTGCATACAGGTGCCTTCCCCTTCCTTGCTGGTGGCCCAGATATAACCACCGTGGTCCTCGATAATCTTCTTTACAATGGACAGGCCGATACCGCTGCCGCCCTGGGCGGAATTTCTGGAAGCGTCCGTCCGGTAAAACCGTTCAAAGATCTTGGACAGATCCTTCTGGGCGATTCCCTTGCCATTGTCCTCGATCTCCACACGGATGGAATCCACCTCATCTAAGATACGGATGTCAATCTCTCCGTGGGGCTTATCCATATATTTCACGCTGTTGCTGATGATATTGTTGATGACCTTCTTCATCTGCTCCGGATCTGCGATCACCACCGTATCCGGGGCTACCAGATTGGAGTAGTTGAGCTTGATATTTTTGTTTTCCAGATCCATGCCCACTTCTTCCACGCAGTCCCCAAAATAGTCCGCCACATTGATGCGGTGGAAATTGTACGGGATACGGTTGTTCTCGATATTGGAATAGGTGGTCAGCTCATTGATCAGCTTTTGCATATCGTTAGCCTTATTATATATGGTTTTGATATATTTATCCATCTTTTCCGGTGTATCCGCCACGCCGTCCATAATTCCCTCCACATAACCCTTGATGGCCGTGATAGGAGTTTTCAGATCATGGGAGATATTGCTCACAAGTTCTCTGTTCTGCTTTTCATGAAGGGCCGTTTCCTCCTGGGCCTCTTTCAGCCGAAGCCGCATATCTTCATAATTGCGGTACAGATCCCCGATCTCTCCCTTGGCGTCTGTCTGCATGGTATAGTCATAATTGCCTTCCTTGATCTTCTTCATGGCAATATTCAGCTCGTTGATGGGATTAAACACGCCCTTATGGATCCACTGTGTCAGCATCAGGCTGGTAAAGATCAGGATCAGGAAGATAGCAATGAACATGTCGATCAGAAGCTCCCTGGATATGAGAGAATTGACCTTTGCCACCACAAACACACTGCCCTTGGAACCGTCAGAAAAAGTGAAATCAATCTGCTTTACATATTTTTGCAGATCATTATAATAATAGCCGCTGTTGCTGTCCTCTACGTTTCCTTCTCCATATGGCGGCAGCTTTTCAAAGATCACCTCCGCGGCCTTTTCATTGCCTGCATAGTAAATCGCATCCTCCTTACGCACCAGGATGTAGGTGGATTTTCTGGCAATTTTATTGTTCACCATTGCAAGATAGGCCTTGTTCTCCAGCTTGGCCGGATCCTCCTTTGCCTTGTTAAAAAGCTCGTCATAAGCCTTGTCCGCCGTGGACACAAAGGTCTGCATGGTCTCCGACATCATGGAATAATCCAGCTCCTGCATGGTATAGCCCTGCTGGGTATTCATCAGATAGACCCCTATGGAAAAAAAAGCTAACGCTGTCAATATCAGCGGCAGCACAATGATCGTAATAAAAGTAACCCGAAGCCTTGTCTTAAATTTCATCCTGCCATCCTCCCTACGCTCACTACTGGTAGTGTACCAAATCTTCCTCCTTTATGGAAGAAACTCTTCCGAATTTTATTGTAAAAAAAATATAAAATTGTTGCTGTGAACGGAATGAACAGTAACCCCTTTAAAAATAATTGCGAATATTTTTCAAAAAACTGTTGACATATTTCAAAAATGTGTTATATTGATATCAGTAACAGTTACTACTTTTGAAGAGAAAGGATGAACAAATGGCATTAAAACGCAGCAGGCAGAGAGAACTGATCAAAGAATTTCTGATGACCCGTAAGGATCACCCTACTGCCGATGTAGTATATATGAATGTCAGGAAGGAGAATCCAAACATCAGTCTTGGCACAGTGTACCGGAATCTAACCCTTTTGGCAGATATCGGAGAGATTCAAAGATTGCGGCTGGGAGATGGGATCGATCATTTCGACGCTGATACGTCACTCCATTATCATTTTATCTGCACCGGATGCGGCAGTGTGATAGATCTTGAGATGGAAAGTATCGACAAAGAAGTAATTGCACTTGCATCCAAAAATTTTGACGGTTATATTACCGGTCAGAAAACTTACTTTTACGGACTGTGTAAGCAGTGCGCAGAAGCAGACAATCAGGTTACTCATTAAATTTACAAATAAGATTTAGTCAAAAGTCAAGCAAAAAGAAAAGGAGAATGTATTATGAAATTTGTATGCCAGGTATGTGGTTATGTTTATGAAGGAGACGCTGCACCGGAGTTCTGCCCCATCTGTAAGGCTCCCGCTTCCAAGTTCACTGCTGTAGCAGAGACAGAAAAGACCTGGGCTGCTGAGCATGTAGTTGGTGTTGCACAGGGCGCTCCCGAAGATATCATTAAGGATCTGAGAGCAAACTTTGAGGGCGAGTGCTCTGAGGTTGGTATGTATCTTGCAATGGCAAGAGTTGCTCACAGAGAGGGCTATCCTGAAATCGGTCTGTACTGGGAGAAGGCTGCTTACGAGGAAGCTGAGCATGCTGCAAAATTTGCTGAGCTTTTAGGCGAGGTAGTAACCGATTCCACCAAGAAGAATCTGGAAATGAGAGTAGATGCTGAAAACGGCGCTACCGCAGGTAAGTTTGATCTGGCTAAGAGAGCAAAGGCTCTGAACCTGGATGCAATCCATGACACCGTTCATGAAATGGCTAGAGATGAGGCAAGACATGGCCGCGCATTTGAGGGACTTCTGAAGAGGTACTTCGGAGAATAATTGACACAAAAAGAGGGCGTGGGAAAAAATGAGAAATCATTTTTCACACGCTCTTTTAAAATCCACACCACTCTCCGTAATCATATCGTCATAGCAGCGTTTTAATATCTCTATAGGGATACAATCCGGGCAATAAGTATGATATGCCTCCGGACTTTTCTCACTAAGTCAACCTCATGTGTGATTGGCACTTTTTTGAATATAAAATATTATCCTCTACAATACTGATTCTTGTTATTCCTTTCACCATGTCATTCCCAGCATATCTGTTTCTTTCAGTAAAGTACCGTCAAAAATAAAAGTTTTTACTTCATAGGCATTTAAGCTTATCTCAAACTTTTTTCCTTCTATTGCGAGCGTAACCCTTTTCTTTCCTGCCTTGGAATGGAACAAGCGTATTAATCTGCCACTTTCCACATTCTTATAAGCAGTAAGAATCACCTCCTCACTGTCAAGAAGGACTGAGGTATCTTTCTTTTCTCCATATCCCGGTGGGAAAAATGCTAGGGCGAATACTCGCTGATTATACATTTCTGCCAGGGCATCGACTCTTTGCATATCCCCTGTCAGCCTGTACTCAAATTCTCGTTCGCCAATATCTATATGGTCATGACAACGGTCATGGTCTGAAATCGGTCGTTCCCCAATGGGATGCGCTGTATAAATAGGTGTTCTAAGTAAACTGATATTCAGTATATTATCTTTTGCACTCCCTCCATAAGTTCCCCTATTTAAAACTGCAAAGCCTTTCTTTCCATTTGTAAGAGCACACCATTTCTGGTAGGTAACTTCTTTTTCTTCCTTCAGCATGCTTTCTTCCGTTCCAAAAGCAGACTGCCCCTTAAATGCTCCGTTAAACGCAGTGTCAAAAGAAAGCTTATACATCCGGTTTACATCATTAGAAAGCATCTTGATTTTGATGTCTACATAGGTATCCTTCTTTGGTATAGTATAAGTTATCACTGCAAAAGAAGCGTCCTGCCGCATAATTACCTGTACTCTTGCTCGCACATCCCCATTTTCGATCAGCCTTACATTCTCCAATTTCTGTTCCGGATAACCGTTAAAGCAATTTGCCTCCTCCTCAGAAACTGCCGTGAACTCCCCAATGCGGTCATAGAAACCATCCACCGTCATTCCCCAGGGATCCTCGTTATCCTGATATACAAGAATCTTCCCGCTATCCTTATTCAGAAGCTCCTCACCGTCCACACAGAACCTGTCAATCAAACCGGTCTTTTTGTTGATCAGTACTTCCATACGTTCATTTTGAAAAACAAAATGTTTTCCATTCTCACAGCAATCCTGTATCGGTCTCACGGCACCAGGAACCCGGACAAGCTCACAGTCAAACCGATTCATACTCATAGGTTTAAGCGATGCTCGAAAGCTGATACGTTTTCGCCAGTCAAGGTGTATCATGCTATCTTCTTTTTCATTCTGTGCAGGAACATAGTTTCCATTTTCATCCCGCACCTTCACTGTGGTAACCTCCATATTCCAGTTTTGGTCTTCTAACATGAATTCCACTTCTATTTCCTGTTCCATGCAATACGGATGTGGATTGAATACCAACACAGGAACTTCTCCCATCTTCCCTTCCTTCTGGCCCTCGCAAAGATGAAAAAATGCTTTTGTGCAATATCTGTTTACAATTTCCCTGCCATAGCCCATCAGACGCAGCCCATCTTCCTCCGACTTTTTTACACAGCTGCCGGGAAGAATATCGTGAAACTCATTGAAAAGCAGAGCTTTTTCTGCTTCTTCAAGCATCTTAGGATCATAGCTTACGCCACTTACAGCCAGCATTTTTTCACATAAGGAAAGTTCGTTCTCCAACTGGCGATGTGCCTGCTTTATTCTTACCATGGATGTATAGCACCCAACCATACAGTGAACAAGAGACTCCGATACTGTTTTTAATTTTAA
>ULUL01061657.1_pt1 | contig 22079 bp, 24 predicted proteins | sample 1958481 | NCBI WGS metagenome assembly ULUL01 (sample SAMEA4835759, study PRJEB28245) | human gut metagenome | biome: gut microbiome; material: fecal sample | place: Denmark | collected 2008 | reverse complement strand
ATATTTAATTATAAGGATATATTTATGAGCGGATTTGACATAGGTAAATTAAAATCGACATCGACTTTCCAGCAAGGCAGCGGAGAGAGTGTCTGTGCGTCAAATCCCAATAAAACATCTGAAATTGATGTATTTACAGAAGCAAAAACGAGTAAAACGACTGTAAAATCTACAACAGTTCCGGAGCTTCCTCAAGCATCAAAACCTAATTTGCTTGATAAAGTTGCAAGTTGGCTTGGCGGAAATAACTCTCCAAGTTTGGTTTCTAACTTAAATATCACAGCCTCAACTCCTTTAGCAGGTGATGTTAAGACCGGGGCAGCAGCCAATGAAATAATATCTAAGATGAGTAATGCTGAAAGTGCTGAGATTTCTGTTGTTTCAGATGAGATCCGCGAATTAGCAAAAAAAGAAAATAAATCTCCCGCCGAAGTTGAACAGCTAAAAACTGAAATTAAAATCGGTATGCAAAAACTTGGAAATTCATATACGAAATTCCTCGATTCAAAATACGGCGACGGCAGCGGCAAAATCAGTGAAGAATCATTTTTGAAATTCCAATCAGATGGTCTCAAAGGCTTGAGTGCTGAGCAGATGGCTGAATTAGAAAAATCTAATAAAACCATGTTTAACCGTCTTGACTTGAACAAAGACGGCAAGCTTGACAATGAAGAAATGTCTGCATATTTCTTTGCAATGGATTTTAACGAAAACAACGCACCAAACGGAGCAATAGATACAAATTCAATGATAAGAAATGCTCCTTATCTTGATGATGCTAATAAGAATGTTTTTGATGCGAAACTGAAATATGCATATGGCGAACTTTACGGCAAACAGGTTGTTGAATAAGCGGATTTTGTGCTATCATTCTGTTATGAATGATTTGAACGCCTCTCTTGATAATTTAAAAACGCGTTATCGCGAGATTTTTCAAAAATCTGTCGATGAAATTCAAAAGCGTATTGATGAAATTAAGCCGGATATTGACGGTGATATTTTTGACGAATATCCTCCTCAAAGTTTGGGCCGAAAATGGCAAAACGCTGTTATTGATATGCTTGAAAATGATATTTCTAAAGATATATATGTAAAATTTCAAGAGGTTCTGGCGTATAGAGAAAATTTCAAGTGTGTAGGCTGCGCAACCTGCTGTAAACTTGCGTGCAGTGAGTTTTCGCCTGAAGAACTTAGGCAAAAAGCAGAAAACGGAGACAATTTTGCAAAACAATTTTTAAGCGTTTTTATTCCGTATAATTCCAAAGAAGAAGCAAAGGCGGTCTATCCTGATTATATTGAGCTTTTGGAAGAAAACAAAGAAGATAATGTATATTTTTACCATTGTCCAAAGCTAACAAAAGATAACAGGTGCTCAGATTATGAAAATCGTCCGGATATTTGCCGGAGATTTCCTGACAATCCTCTAAGCCTTCTGCCCTCAAAGTGCGGTTATCGCCGATGGAAAGAAGAAGTTGAGCCATTAACCTTAATGCTTCATTCTATGATTGAAATCATTGATTACTATAAGGAAAAAATAAAATGCTGACATTATCAGGACTTACGTTAAAAGAGATAGAAGAAATTACAGACAGCTTAAAGGCCTCAAAATTCAGAGCACGTCAAATTCATAATTGGATTTATCTAAAATCAGTAAAGCAAATTGAGGATATGACTGATTTGTCTGTAAAATTCCGCGACGAGTTAAAGCAGATTGCAAGCGTTACAGATACAAAAATAAAGGTAAAACAGGTAAGCTCAGACGGTACTATCAAATACTTAATAGAATACCCTGATAAAGAGTGTGTTGAAACAGTACTAATGCGCTTTGATAATCGTGCAAATTTGACTGCTTGTGTGAGTTCACAAATTGGCTGTGCTGTAAACTGTTCTTTTTGTGCAACCGGAAAGCGTGGTTTTATCAGAAATCTTACTTATAAAGAAATCGTTGAGCAGGTTTTGACAATTCAAAGGGATACGGGGCTGAAAGTTACTAATATTGTATTTATGGGCCAGGGTGAGCCGCTTTTAAATTTAGATAATGTTTTGAAAGCAATGCAGATATTTAATGAAAATCTTCAAATAGGCGCACGTAGAATAACAATTTCAACGAGCGGAATTGTGCCTCAAATCAATAAATTAGCAGAAAATGAAATGCAGTCTACTTTAGCGGTTTCGCTTCACGCGCCAAATCACCAAATTCGCAGAAAACTCATGCCGATTGAAGAAAAGTATGACATGCAAATGCTTAAATCTGCCATGAAAGGTTACACCGACAAAACCGGCAGAAGAATTACTATTGAATATCTTTTGATAAAGGACTTAAACGACAGTATAGAAAATGCGAAAGAGCTGGCAGAATATTTGTCCCCGATAAAGTGCAATATAAATCTCATACCGTATAATCCGACAGCAAAGAACGATTACCAGCGGCCGTCGAATAATTCAATCCAAAAGTTTAAATATCTTCTGGAACACTCCGGCAAGAAAGTAACAGTGCGATTGGAGCGCGGTGCCGATATTGACGCCGCATGCGGGCAGCTTCGCGGTAAAGTTGATTAGTGCAGATATCCCATTCGCCGTGTTCAAGAATATATCTTGAACACCCCCAGCCGTCGCTGTTTGTGGAGCAATCGTCGTTAGAGTGCGGTACAACAGCATCTTTAAGCACAAAGAAGACAAAAACATCTTTACCCAAAGTATAAGGTGGTCTAGGTCCATTTGTGTCGTACCAGATTAAAGCACAGACGTTTTCTGTCCTACTATCCCCATTTTTACATCCTTCACCATTGGTTTTGAACCATAGGAGGCTTCCATCCTTTAAAATCATTTTATAATAAATTTGTGCATTATAGCGCCTGTGCGAGGAGTGCCGTTCAGAAGGGATGTATACCCCTCTTGAACACATTTTTTATCGGGGTAACTTGACAATCTTTGATAATTTGTAAATGTGGTTTAATATAGTTAGCAAAATTGGTATTAGATTGAGCGTTTGAGCCAGTTGTCGTACCCGCAAAATCCCAGGTATCGACATCACCGTGTTCAACGCGCGCGAGCATAATGGCCTGTGATATTACAGAATAAAACTTCTTAACCTTAGCAACGGTTTCTTGTTCTTTGTGTTTTTGAATAAGGGTCGGCATAGTCATAGCAGCAACAATACCGATAATACCAAGAGTAATTAAGACCTCAGCCAAAGTAAAGGCATATGTATTAAGCTCTTGAGCCCCCCTCCCCCCATTGTTTTTCAGGGAAAAATGATTTTTTCATGATGCTTACTCCTTTCAATATTATTATAAAACATTTTTTGAAAATTTCAAGCCTATATTATGTAGATTTATATACAACTTTAGGCCAGAGACTGTCATGCACATAAATTCTTTGTGGTATAATAATATTTATGAAAGCATTAATCCAAAGAGTAAAAAAGGCATCTGTTACAATTGATGGACATTTGTATTCCGAAATCGGTCAAGGATTACTGATTTTCCTCGGTGTAACAAAAGATGATACTACGCAAAATAGTTCAAAGCTCGCTGAAAAAATTACTAAACTAAGGATTTTTGAAGACGAAAACGAAAAAATGAATTTATCAATTCAAGATGTGAAAGGCGAAATCCTTGTTGTTTCGCAATTTACGCTGTGCGGCGACTGCAAGAAAGGAACCCGTCCGAGTTTTGATAATGCTGCTTCTCCTGAAATTGCCGTTAAATTATATGAAGATTTTGTAAAAAATTTAAAAGTGTCCGGATTAAATATTGAAACCGGTAAATTCCGTGCTATGATGGATGTTCAGCTTATTAATGACGGCCCCGTAACTTTTTTAATTGAAAAATAGTTAATTTGCATGTTGCAAATATTTTTAATGTGTGTTACCATGACATTATTAAGGTATATTGATATTTATATATTACTGAGGAGTAAATTTAAATTATTTTTAGGACCAGTTATTTATTTAATGTAATTATTTTTTAATTAAGAGGCTTTTATTATGTATGTAAACAAGTGCGTCAAGTGCGGTCGTGAATTTGAAACTAAAAACCCCAAGAGAGTTATTTGTCCGGATTGCTTATACCCGGATAAGAAAATGATTATATCATCGGTTTCACCTCAAGATGGCGAAACTTCAGCTTCAACTCAGCCAACAGGCGAAGCAAATCAGCCTTTGCGGGGGTATAGTACAGAAGATAAACCGCAGTTTTATAGCAGCTATTCAAGCGGCGGCAATGATAATCAAAGATATAACAGACCGCAGCAGCGTCAATACAATAACCAAGGCGGCTATAGACGTGATAATAACCGCGATAACAGAGGCGGTTATAATAGAAATTATAATCAAGGCGGCGGATATAATCGCAGCAATAATAGAGGCGGGTATAACCAAAGACCGCAGCAAGGCGGCTACAATCGTGATAACCGCGGAGGATTTAATAACAGACGCCCTCAGCAAAACAGATTTAATAACAACAGGCGCCCTATGAACCGTCAAAAAGGGCCTAAGCAGCTACTTGTAAGTAAGGAGCAATTAGAACAAATTGAACTTCTTTATAAGGCAATGCTGCCGCTTCCAAATCCGGATTGCCATGAAGTTATTGGCGAAAAAATCGGGCTTGAACCAAGAAAAGTATTCTTTGGTATCAACCTCGTAAGACAAAAAATGATGCTGCCAAAGCTTCCTTTCCCGAAACGCAAACTCGCAATCTCTCCGGATCAATTGTTTGCTATTAAAAACTTATACGAACCATTGCTTCCGCTTCCTCCAATCGGATGCCACAAAATTATTGCAGCTCAGCTTAAAATGGATGAATGGCGTGTTCACGTAGGTATCGGGCTTATAAGAAGCCAGATGGGCTTACAACGCTGGAACCAGGAAAGAGAAGACTGTCCAGAAGAATTCAAAAATCAAAAAAATGAACAAGCGGATGAAACTCCGGCAGCAGTAGCAGCCGAAGTAGCTGAAACTGAGCCGGCACCTGAAAAACCAAAACGCGGCAGAAAACCTAAAAAAACAGAAGATGCTTAGATTATGTCAAAATATGTTTCTGTAGGCAAAATCTTAAATTTCCACGGAATTCAGGGTGAAGCTAAAGTTGGTTTTTCTAAAAACCAGCAGGATTTCTTTTGCGGACTGAAAAAGGTTTTTATCCGGCAGGCAGACAGTTATTCACCGTTAAAAATAAAGCGTATTAGGCTTAACAAAAACTCAGCAATTGTTAAGTTTGAAGGTATAAATTCCATTGATGAAATTGTCGAATATAAGGGTAAGATAATTTTTGTTGAAGAACAAACTATACGTGAATCCTTAGAAGACGACGAATTTTTAATAGATGAATTAGTAGGGCTGGATGTTCTTGATCAAAACGGCGAAAAGCTTGGATTTGTCGTCGGTGTTTCAAACAACGGCGCAAATGATTTGCTTTCAGTAAAAACAAAGTCAAAAGAAGTTGCCCTTGTGCCTTTTGTAAAAGCGATAGTTACTGATGTAAGCATAAATGATAAAAAAATAAAAATTAAAAATATTGAGGGGCTTTTGTAAATGAGATTTGATGTATTGACGTTGTTTCCGGAAATGATTACATCTCATTGTAAATTTTCAATTCTCAAACGAGCCTCTGAGGCCGGAGTAATTTCCGTGAATACTGTTAATCCGCGGGATTTCACTCTTGATAAACACAAAAAAGTCGATGATACACCTTATGGTGGTGGAGCTGGAATGGTCTTGATGCCTCAGCCGTACGTTGATGCTTACGAAAGTATTGAAAAGTTAGAAAGTTCAGTTACCATAATGCTTTCCCCTCAAGGCGAAACATTAAATGAACTGCTGGTAAAAGATTTTGCTAAATATGATCAGATGATACTACTTTGTGGGCACTATGAGGGGTTTGATGAGCGTATCAGAGAAATTATAAAACCCAAAGAGATTTCCATAGGTGATTTTGTACTTACAGGTGGGGAGCTTCCGGCGCTTTGCCTTATAGATGCTGTCAGCCGTAAAATCGAAGGCACGCTTGGTAAAATTGAAAGTGCAGATGATGATAGTTTTTCAGATGGGCTTTTGGAATATCCGCAGTATACAAAACCTCGAGAATATAGAGGTTTAAAAGTTCCGGAGGTTCTTCTGAACGGTAACCACAAAAGTATAAATGAATTCAGACAACAGCAGAGAATTTTGCGTACAAAATTACGTCGTCCTGATTTGCTGGACAAATAGTAATTTTTATTTCTTTAAAAACTTAGGACTTCCAATTCCAAATCCGTCTTTTACTAAGGAATATAGCGCATAAATTCCTAACCCAGCAGCACTAGAGCCTGCAACTTTTTTATTTTTAGCAAGCAGTGCACCAAGACCTAGGCCGAGAGGAACAACGTTATCAACAAGCATTGAGCCGAAACCTGAAAAATAGCCAATACCCGAATTGATAAAATGTAAAAATCCACTTCCTAAACTATATTTGAAAATTTTGTCTTTGACTTTAGCCTGAACCATGCTTGGACTGTCAAGTCTTTGCGACGTTTCATACAAATCCATGCAGACATTAGCATCGCGGCTTTGAGCGTAAACATCAGACTGAAGTTTTCCTATAACATGCGAATCATACGCAATAAGCCCTAAAGCCGTTGCTCCAGCCGCTTTAGCTAAATATTTTACATAATTTGATTTTATTGTGCTAATTACGCTCATTTTTCAAGCCTTTATTTTTTAGTATCTGTTTTTGGGGTGTCTTTTACTTCAAATTCTTTTTCAACTGTTTTTCCTGACATTTTCAAAAGAATATTAGTTGCCTGATTTGCATCTTGTCCGTAACCTTCTGTTGAGTGCTGCATGTTTTTGAGAACGTTAACGGTGTAATCATCGCCTGTAACTATTCTTGCATCAAGCATGCTCAGAGCTAAAATCCGGATTTGTTGAGAAGGATCTTGAAGCATTTTATTTATTAATGCTGTTAAAGCCGGATCATCCTTTCTGGATTCATCTTCTTGAAGCCGTGCTACAACTTCCTTTGCACCCATCATACGAACTTCTTTATCTTGGGAATTTAAGTAATTTTCAAGATTTCTTATATAATCATCAGTTAATTCAACAATTTTTCTTTTTTCTGTTTTTTTCTCTGATTTTGTTTCATCTTTTTTTTCTGTTGCAGAAGATGCTTGAGGTTTTGCAGGAGGGGTTGATAATGCCGTTATATTTTGCTGCGGCTGCTGAGGCTGAGCCTGTTGAGGGGACTGGTTTAATGTTTGGGACTGAGATTGGGTTCCCCATTGGTTTGTGTAGTAGTTTGATGGGTACGCATTACCCGGAAACGCTCCATTATTCGGAGCTGTACCAGATGGATTCAAGTTTGGCACACCAACTGAGGGATTGTAGATTTGAATATTTACTCCTGCATAATTAGGCATTGGCGCTTGAGGCGATGCATAAGCCGGTATTTGAGGCTGCTGCATTGAATACGCTGGAGCGGGTTTTGCACTTTGTGCGGTTTGCTGAGGCTGAATACCCGGGGTCGTTTGATTTTGAACTGAATTCATAACACTACCTTTAATTACTACTTAATTTAATAAAGTATTTTAAGCTCTAATTATTGCTTATTATTCATGATTTTTAAGAAATGTTAAATTACTTTTTTTTAAACAAGATTTTGTCTATAATTATAGATATGGGAAGTTATGAAGAAAATTATCTTGCGAAGCGTCCTCAGGAACTCTGCCATATGTGCGGCAGGTGCTGTCGTGTCGTAACAACAACAAAACCGTATAGTGAGTTAAAAATGCTTGCAGCAAACGGGAATAAGTATGCTGTTGATTTTTTAAAAATTTTTGTCCCTTATAACTCCATAGAAGATGCAAGAAAAGTCGATTCTGAACTTGTAGATAATGTTATTTTAAAATTGTCTGAAGATAATAATTATGATGAAAGCGAAATGACTTTTTACGGCTGTAAATATCTTACAGATGAGAATTTATGCTCTATATATGAAGAACGGCCTGAACTTTGTCGGCACTGTCCAGCAACACCTTGGTCTATCGTGCCTCCGGGCTGCGGGTTTGAAGGCTGGCTTTTTATGAAGCGCGAAGAGGACAAGCAAAAAGTCCGCAAAGCAAAAGAAGATTTATTAGAATTAAAACTCCTAAAACAAAAGACAAATGACCCTGATGTTTTAAAAAAGATTTCATCAGTGGAGAACAAAATTAAGCATACAGTCGAGGCTTTCAAAAAATACGGCTCTCAAAATTGGTAAAATTAAACCATCTTTGTCATTTTCGAACGATAGAATTCTGTATTGATATTGAGTTTAGATCCGATATCAAGAAGCATGTCTACAAATTTTTTATCACCGCTTCTGTTTGATTTTGTGCTTGAGTCAATAATATCGCCAATCTTATGATAAATTTTGGAGTAATAAATATTTTGGGCTTCTGAAATATCAATTTCAAGCTCAAGCTTTTCGGCGTAATCAAATAATTCAAGCACAACATCAGCCTGTTGAATTTCAAAACTATAGGCAAGTCTGTTAATATTTTGTAGAATTTTTTTGCTAAAAATAGCATTAGAAGGTGTTTTATCAAGCTTAATTCCCATGTTACGGGTCTCAAAGTTGATATTGGAGGCTTCTTGAATTGTTCCGGGATCAACAAATCCGCCCGAATGTTTGACAAGCTCATTAAACTTGCGGCTGAGAGCGTAACTTGCGGCAATTTTAAATTCATCAGGAATTGCGAGGCCTAAGTTTTGCATATGATAAATTGAACCTTTTGCTTCATCATACATGTCTTGGTAATTTCTTGCAAATTTTTCCATTTTATCTTTAAGTAGGATTTGTAATACTTTCCGTCTTTCTTCAATGAATATGTCTTTAAGAGTGTAATATTCTTTTCCAAAGTATTCATCTAATGAGCGTATAATCTCGGTGAGAGGATTTAGCATAAATGTTTTGATTAAATCATTTTTCATCTTGTTAAATTCTGCATCATCAGAGTATTCCTTAATTGCGCAGTGGAAATCCCCGCCTGAATATTGCATTAACGCAAACATAAGGTTAGATTTTTGCAATGTAATTTGTGATTTAATCTCAATATGTCCGATAACAAGGTTTGAATTCCCTTTTTGAATCTTTTGATATTCATCGCGTTTAACAGTATAACAATAGACGTTTTCCTCGTCTTCAAAGTCCTGATAAAGTGATGAAAGCGCCCAAAGGCTTGCAATCTGTTTTGGTGTAACGATTGACGGTTTTACAAAATTGTTAAATATATCACGCCCGTTGCCGTATTCTGCAATGTTGCTCTTGGCATCCGCAAGTATTTCTGTAAACCTTTTTTCTAAATCTTTTTTAGTGAAGTTGGCGGCTAACTGCATTGCTCTGGCTGCATATTTCATAATTTGAACAGTTTCAATACCGGAAATTTCAGAGAAGAACCAGCCGCAGCTTGTGTACATAAGCATAGCTTGCCGTTGAATTTCCAGTAATTCCATTGCTTTAACTTTCTGTTCTTCTGATAAATTCGGTAAAAAGTTTTCATTTTGGAATTTTTTAATATTTAATTCGTTACGATCTAAAATAACATTTATGTATTTGTTACGAATATCCCAAGGGTTGGCATTAAAATATTTTGCGCCCTCTTCATCATAAACTTTTGCTAATTCGTCGCGCAAATAGTCAAGCGCTTCTCTGAGAGGTTTTCTCCATTTTTGGTTCCATCCCGGATGACCGCCTGTAGAGCAGCCGCAGTCTTCTTTCCAACGGCCTACACCGTGGAAGCAGCTCCAGCTTGAAGCCTGTTTAATATCAACTTCATAATCGCTTCTGTATTTGTCGAGGTATTCAGCGTAATTTGTGATAGTAAAACCTTCTTCTTTTGCTTTAATCTGCAAGACATACGCCAGAGCCATGTCGCCGAATTTTGTGTGGTGTCCGTAACTTTCACCGTCAGTTGCAATGTTGACTAATTGCGGATAATCACGGCAGTCAGAGACGCCTTCTTTTAATCTGCGTGCAAATTTGTTTCCATCTTTAAGTAGTTCATCAAACGCAACCGAGCGTGAAATCGCCCCATCGTAAAAGAATAAGTCAATATATTTTCCCGGAGCCGACTTGATATAATATCTGTAAGAGCGTGCAGGATCAATATTTCCCCAGCTTACATCTGTCCAGTCTTTGTCGCCTTCTTTGCGCATTTTAAGCGCTTGATAAGGGGATAGTACTGTGAATTTAATGCCATTTTCTTCTAAAACTCTTAAAGTATCGTCATCGACGGCAGTTTCAGCAAGCCAAATCCCTTCGGGTTTTCTGCCAAATCGATATTCAAAGTCTCTAATTCCCCATTTAACCTGGGTTTGCTTGTCGTTTTCATTTGCAAGAGGCATTATAATATGGTTGTAAACCTGCGCCATAGCGTTTCCGTGTCCGCTGTGCTGCTCGACGCTTTCGATATCAGCTTTAATTATTCTTTCATAAGTTAAAGGTGCAAACTGCTCCATCCATGAAAGAAGAGTGGGGCCAAAGTTAAAGCTCATATGCTCATAGTTGTTAACCATATCAAGAATGCGATTACGGCTGTCAACTATTTTTGAAACAGAGTTAGGGTTATAACATTCTTTGTTAATTCTTTCATTCCAATCGTGGAAAGGCAGAGCGCTATCTTGAAGCTCAATTGCTTCTAGCCACGGATTTTCCCGTGGAGGTTGGTAAAAGTGCCCGTGTATCGTTAAAAATTTTTCATCTTTTGTCATAACTTAACTCCGTAAATAAACTATTTTGTAGTAGTCTTGCATTCATCTTTAGGCTTAGTTGTCAATACTTTGAAATTATCAACATCAATCCAAACATCGCCCAGCGCGTTTGAAAAGACTTTTCCGGTAAACTCAACGATGTCGCCTGCATTCAAATCAATATGCTTTTCAGCTTCAGAGCGTTTTAGAAATATTTTCATTTCTGAAAGAGGAACATTATGATCAGCCACATCCGGTCTTTGGATTAAGAAAGAGATGTAATCCTGGCTGCTTTTCATTGCCGGTTTGTAATCAAGTCCAAGTGTAGAAAATTTATCAAACTTACCTTTAATTCTAACATATTTATTTAAATAAAATGGAGGGTTTTTTACCACATCAAGCGGATTTGCATTCAGGTAATTTTTTTGTGCCTCAGAAGCCGCATTTACGAGTTTAACCGGATTTTCAAGATTAAGCTGCTGGTGTGCTGCCATTGCGGAAATACTGTTTAATCCTACAAAACCGGCTAGAGTCAGCGTTATAATTAAAAAACTTTTTTTGCTCATTTAAATAATTTCCCTTCTTTTTATATTGTCAATAATATTTTACCACATAAAATTAATTTTTTGTACTATTAATTTAAAATAAAACATTTCATAACGGCATAGCCTAACTGGCTGATATGCAGCTATAAGTGAGTGGAGCACAAACATAAAAAACTAAATCCTCCACTAAGGGGATTGTAAAAAGATAAGTTTTGGATAAATTTAGTATATACAAATGCTATGGATATTATATCTATTAGATAATACTTGAAATACCCCAATACATTAATTTAAATTACCCCAATGAAGTAATGAAGGAAAATAAATGAAAAGTTTATTTATAAACTTTGTGCTCTTCACAATTATACTCTATACATTTACCCCTTGTTTTTCATATGAAATATCATATGAAGAACGCGCACTTGCTAATGCTTGCATGATTAACGAAACATTAACACAAAGAGCAAATACAATTGAAGAGTTTAAAATGGCATACAAATGCCTTGCAGGAAAAGAACTTACGGCTATCAGACTTGAAAAAGGGAGAAAATTCAGTGTTAAATCGCTTCAGCCGATGTCTGTAAAAACCCAAACAGGTACAATTGTTTCTTTTGAAACCTTAGGGCCGGAGCATGTTTTCATTGATAAAGAACCTTCAAAACTTGTATTCTCTGGCGAAATAGTTGACAACCGCCCTCCCGGAAAAGCAGGTTCAAGCGGCAAAATAAAGATACAAATACAAAAAGTTAAAATCGAAAATGTAACCTATCCGGTTTCTGCTTTTATTTCAAAAATGAATAAAAAACCGGTTATGTTTGGGGCAATTGGTGCAGCGTCAACTTATGTTCCGAATTTAAAAGATCGTGCTGACAACGGTACAATCACAATTAACCAGGTTTACAAAGATCCTTGCGAAGTTAACGATTGTGTTACGGGGCTAAATGCGGTAGTAAAACCGGTATATTATTTAGCTGGAGCGCTTTTGCAAACAGCAGATCTGCTTATTTGCCCAATAGCAGCCCTGCTCGTTACCGGACAAGAGCTGTATGTCCCTGAAAATACGGAATTCGAGATAAAATTAGAAGAAGATTTGCACGTGCTAAACTTATAGCGGGTATAATTGTGTTTTTTTCTTTTTATGCTACGATAAAAAGTAGAAGATAAAGTATAGTGAACATTATTTAAATGTTCTAAAGAAGGAGAAAAGTCATGGCAACAAAAGAATTTTTTACAAATTCAGACGAACTTAAAAAGCTTTATTCGGCTGCTCGTGCGACTATTACAGCACCTTTCTTCGGCAACAATGTTGAAGAAGTAAAATCAGTTTCAGAAGCTTACAAATTGGCAAAAAACAGCCCCGGCACAATTGAATTAACAGGCATGCCTATTTACAAACCGGAAAAAATCGGTCTTCCGCAAGGCGCTAATCAATTGTTATTCAACGACGGTACAGTAGTTGGCCGCTGCGCTGCTGCCAGAAAAATTGTCGGCGAACCTAACTGCGATTTGAAATATTTATTGCCGATAATTCGTGAAGCAATTTACGGAACACGCGACAGATTAATGTACAAAACCGAAGTTGTTGTAGGTTTGGAAGAAGACTTTATGATTAAAGCTCACCTTATGATTCCTGAAGGTTTTGAAAACATTATGTATTCTTGGATGTTGAACTTCCAATACATCAATGAAGCATATGCAAATATGTACGCTGAATCAAGAGAATTGCCGGAAGGTGATATCTATGTATTCTCCGATCCTGATTGGACACACCCTGATTTTCCGTATGGTTTGACATTCTTTGATCCAGAACACAACTGTGCGGCAATTTTGGGTATGAGATACTTTGGCGAACACAAAAAAGGCACATTAACTCTTGCTTGGGGTGCTGCTGCTCGTAACGGTTACGCTTCTTGCCACGGCGGTATGAAACGTTACAACCTTGATGGCGGAAAATCTTTCCAAGTTGCAGTATTTGGTCTTTCAGGCTCCGGTAAATCTACAATTACTCACGCAAAACACAATAACAAATACAACATCACTGTTTTACACGATGATGCATTCATTATCAACGTTCACGACAAATACACAATTGCTCTTGAACCTGCATACTTCGATAAAACAGCAGATTATCCTATCGGATGCGATGACAACAAATATATCTTAACTCAACAAAACGCCGGTGTTATTGCAACCGCTGACGGTAAATTAGTTTCAATTACAGAAGATATAAGAAACGGTAACGGACGTGCAGTTAAGTCTAAACTCTGGTCTCCAAACAGAGTTGACAGAATTAACGAACCTATCAATGCTATTTTCTGGTTGATGAAGGATCCTACAATTCCGCCTGTACTTAAATTATCAGGTGCATCATTAGGTTCAGCTATGGGCGCAACTTTGGCTACAAAACGTTCATCAGCAGAAAGACTTGCGGCAGGTGTTGATCCTAACGCATTAGTTGTTGAACCTTACGCTAACCCGTTCAGAGTATATCCGCTTGAAATGGATTACACAAGATTTAAACAATTAATCGAAGACGGCGTTGATTGCTACATCTTGAACACAGGCGAATTCATGGGAACAAAAGTTCAGCCAAAACATACTCTCGGTATTATTGAAGCTATCGTTGAAGGCAGCGCTAAATTCCATAAATGGGAAAACTTCTCTGATATCGAAATTATGGATGTTGAAGGCTTTGACGCATCATTTGCTAACAAAGAATACGCCGAACAATTTATCGCTCGTATGAATGATAGAATAGCTTTCGTAAAATCAAGAGAAACTGAAAAAGCCGGCTTAGACAAACTTCCGGCAGATGCTCTTGAAGCTTTGGAAGCAGTTGTTAAAGAAGCAAATTTAGTAAAAGCATAATTTAACAATAAAAATTCAAAAAGGCAGCCAGCAATGGCTGTCTTTTTTTATAGTGTTGAAATTCTAAAAAGAATATGGTATAATGAAAATAGTTAAAAAGTTTAAAAGGAGGTAAAAGCATGAAAAATCAACAATCTCTGGGGGGGGGGGGCTCGACGGAATTTATCGCTTAAAGGGTTTACATTAGCAGAAGTTCTGATAACTTTAGCCGTAATCGGTGTTGTTGCCGCATTAACTCTGCCGGCTGTCATGACTAAAGTAGAAAAGATAGTTTTGAAAAACCAATTCAAAAAGGTTTATTCAATATACACAACAGCTTTGCAAAAGACTGTCTTTGATATGGGCGGAATGCCAAGGTGTTTTTATAATATAATTCCCGGTGCTGATGATTGGGATTTTTATGAGCAGTCTGGTTGTGTAGAGTTTTATCAGAAGCTTCTTGAAAATATGAAAGTAATCAAAACCTGTAATAGTAATGCTTTAGCTGACGGATGTGTCCCTGTGTACTCTGCTTATGCGGAAATTGCGGGCTGTTCCGGGTATTCTGAAGACAGAATAAATAATAAAAATTATGCTGCGATTTTACTGGATGGAAGTATTTTTATTGCGTATGACCCTCTTGATATGCCTGGAATGCCGCTTTTTGCCGTAGATGTAAATGGGAAAAAGGGCCCGAACACGCCCGGAGAAGATTTATTTAATTTAAGCATTTATAAAGAGGGGAATAAATATTCCTTTAGTCCCACTATTGGTGGGTGTTTAATGAAGAAACCTATTAACGTAAAGGATTTTCTGTATTAGAACTTTAAAAAGCACCTGATGAAAATTTTTCAAAAGGTGCTTTCTTTAATTGTATTAATTAATTATTCTTCAACTTCGATTACGCTAACCGGGCAAGAATCAGCTGCTTCTTTAACGCAATCTTCATTAGCGTCAACTGCTGCTTCGTTTACAGTTGCAACGTCTTCTACTTTGAATACAGCATCACAAATTGATTCGCAAGCGCCGCATGCTATGCATCCATCATTAATTTTTACTTTCATTTCGTTTCTCCTTACTATTTAATTTGACTTTAGTGAATTAAAATTCACATACATATTATATATCAAAAATTCTATTTCGCAAGTGCTCGTATTGTATCAGCAATGAAATCAAAACCTTTGATTGTACCGAGATTTTCGGGTTCAAGCAGCTTTCCGTATATGATTACAGGGACTTTTTCTCTTGTGTGGTCAGTACCTTCTACGGTAGGATCGCATCCGTGGTCTGCGGTTATGATTAAGATATCATCCGCTTGCATTGCCGGAATAATTTCAGAAAGATATCTATCAATTTCTTCAATTGCAGTGCCGTAACCTTTTGCGTCATTGCGGTGTCCGTACAGCATGTCAGTATCAACAAGGTTTGTGAATATCAAATCGAAATCAAATCCGCCTTGATAATCATCGTAAGCTATTTTTTCTAAATCAAGTTCATTTTTAACTGCTTTCAAAGTCAATTCAAGCCCTTCTTTGTTGGAGCCTGTATGGACAGCATGTGTAATTCCTGATTTTGAGAAAATATCTTCAATTTTGCCTATGCCAATTACTCGTCCGCCCTTGTCTTTTATTTCGTTTAAAAGCGTTCTTGCAGGCACCATTGAATAGTCGCGGCGGTCTTTTGAAATCCTTGTGGGCTTGCCGTCAATAACTTTATAAGGCCGGGCTATTACGCGTGATACATTGTAATTCCCTTCATCAAGAATTCTTCTAGCCTTTTCGCACCAGTCATAAAGTGTTTCTAGTGGTATTAAATCTGTATCGACTGCGATTTGAAAAACGCTGTCTGCACTTGTGTATATAATAGGGAATTTTGTTTTTTGATGTTCATCGTTAAGTTTTTCAATAATTGCAGTCCCGCTTGCCGGAATATTGGCCAATATTGCGCCGCAGTTTGTTTCTTGTACAAATTTTGCAATCAATTCATCCGGAAAACCTTGCGGAAATGTAGCAAAAGGTTTTTCGCTAACGAGGCCGGCAATTTCCCAGTGCCCGGTTGTCGTGTCTTTGCCTTTTGATTTTTCTATTAGTGTACCGTATTTTGCAAGGGGATTTTTAGTGGGTTTTACGCCTTTGAAATCTTGAATATTTCCAAGTCCGAGCTTTTCCAAATTCGGCAAATGAAGCCCATTGTTAAACTCACAAACATTTTTTAAAGTATTACATTTCTCTGTATCGTTAAACTCTGCACAATCGTCCATTGCGCCAATGCCCATTGAATCTATGACAATAATAATTGCTCTTTTCAACTTCAAACTCCTTCTGTTTTTCTATATTTAAATTTTAGCATGAAAAGATTTAATCATGATGTGCAATATTGACAATTGCATAGGCATTGAAATCTACAGAGCCGTAAATAATAATTACTTGCTGCGGATTGTACTCTTTTAATTTAACAAAATTTATCGTGGGTTCATCAAAGTCATCGTTTGTCTCTATCGCTTCAACACTTGCCAGCAAATCTTTTGATTGATAGAATTTCAAATAAATTTTACCGTTTTCTTTTCTGCCGATAATCTGATAATGTCCGACTGGTAGTACTGCGTCATCTGTTAGGGCTAAGTTTAAAGGAACCAAAAGTATAGGCAGTTCTTCGGGTACTTTGTTGATAAATTGGGTTTCATTAGACTGCTGAAAACTTTCACCGTTTTTCAAATCTTTGTCTTTAACTTTTTCTTTCTTTTTGCCCTTAAGTTTTTCAAGTATAGTGTTAAATTCTTTGTCGCTTACCGGTTTTTGCCCGTAAACGTTCTGATCGCCAAAATTATCCCACAAGTCGTCGCTTGCAATTGATAAATTCGTGCCAAAAACTATTGCGATAAGTATTAACAAAAATTTTTTCATATATTTAATGATAATGTTTTTCATTGAAAAGTAAACCTCTTTTTGAAGTATAAAAAGGCGCCGCCACAGGCGGCGCCTCATACGAGACATATAAAAACACACGAGAAACTTTTTAACCTATATAATCAGACAAAACTTCTTTAGATAAAGGCGAAACCCTCATTTTTTGTAAAGCTCTTAATTCGGTTTGGCGTATACATTCTTTTGTAACTCCGTAAATGCTCCCGATTTCTTCCAACGTAAGCCTTGCAGCGTTTCCGAGGCCATAACGCATTTTAACAACATCCTGCTCGCGTTCTTTCAACGTTGAAATTACCATTGCAATGTCATTTTTGAGGCTTTCATACTCTGCGTTTTCAACAACTGAAGTGCGGGTGTCTTCAAGGATATCAGCAACATTTAAGTCTTTACCGTCAGCTCTTTCAAGTCCGCTTTCAATAGAAATTGTTTTTGTATAAGCTGATAAAAATGTTTCGATTTTATCAGGTTCAATGTTCATTTTTTTAGCGACCTCAGTATTTTTAACTGCGCAATTGTACTGTTTTTCCATTTGGCTTTTAACTTTGGAAAATTTAGAGAGTGTCTCTTGAATGTAAACTGGAATTTTCATACAGTGAGACTGTTCGGAAATCGCCTTGAACATTGACTGTTTAATCCACCAGCTAGCATAGGTTGAAAATTTGTAGCCCAATTTGTAGTTAAACTTTTCAGCGGCAATCATAAGCCCAAGATTGCCTTCCTGGATTAAATCAATCATCGGAATTCCTGAAGAATGAATGACTTTTTTGGCGACAGTGATAACAAGACGCAAATTTGATTGAATAAGTTTTTTCTTTGCGCTGCTGCTGCCTTCTTTGGCTGCTTTTGCGAGGGCTTGTTCTTCTTTTAAGGAAAGAATAGGATAATTAGAAATTTCTTTGATGTAGTCATTAAGCTCATCATTACCGTACATTAAAACTTCATTTCTTGCCGGGTTAGATGACTTAGTGCCTCTTTTCATTCTGATTAATGAATTTTTGCTCATACTTTTTAAACTCCTGCTATTTACACCACGATAATATATACTTAGTATATACTATAATATATACTTTCGCAAGTCTTTTGTTAAGATTTGTAAAATTGAAAAATTTTTTGTTTATAGTATTATATAAAACAAAGGGAGGATATTATGAAAAAGAACATTATAATTACGTTGGCAATTATTGTTGTTGTGTTTGTTACAGCCGCTGTTAGCTATGCTGTCGGAAGTGGGGCTATGGCTAAGAAAGAAAAACCTTCAGATTACAAAGTCGGTATAACTTACGAAAAAGCCTTGAAGTCTGATAAGCCGATGGTTGCAGTGTTATACGTTGACTGGTGCGGATACTGTCTGAAATTCATGCCGAAATTTGCTGATTTGAGCAAAATGTACGCTTTCAAATACAATTTTGTTATGATAGATGCAGAAGCGCAAGAAAACCAACAGCTTGTAAAAGACGTTGCATTAACCGGATTTCCAACAGTATATATAATTGATCCAAAGTATGACAACAGAGTTTTGCTAAACAATGCGCTTTATCAGAATATGCCGATGTTCAAAGTAGAACTTGACAGATACTTAAGAATAAGAAAAATTCTTGACAGCGCACCTCAAGCGGAAAAATAATTTTATGCGGGCGTTTTTCGCCCGCAAATTCTTGGCAAAAAAAAAAGACCTTGATTTTTCAAGGCCTATCCGTTTAAATAAGAAGAGAGAGCTTTATATATTTATAATAAGTATATTATTCCCAAAAAATTGCTATTTTTTATAAACTTAGTTAATAAAAATTAACATTAGAAAGATAAAAAATGAAAGACATCCAAAACCTTAAAGATGACCGTAATGTAGATATTCAAAAGGTCGGCATAAAGCACCTTGAACTGCCTCTAATAATACAGCGTAAAAATAATTCTAACCAAGTGGTTAGCGCTGTGGCAAAAGTTAATGTCTCTTTACCGCACGCATACAAAGGCACCCATATGTCCAGATTTGTCGAAGTCTTGTCAGAATGGCAGAATAAAAATCTTCTTGGGGTTGATATAAAAGGGTGTATTGAAGAAATTAGAAAAAGACTTCAGGCTCAAGATGCAGAGTTAGAATTTAAATTCAAATTTTTTATTGAAAAAAAATCTCCTGTAACAAATCTTGCCTCTACAATGAGCTATGAATGCATTTTTAAAGGAATTATTGAAAACGGCAATTACAAATTCATTTTAGGTGTAGAGGTTCCTGTTACAACGCTTTGCCCTTGTTCAAAGGAAATTTCCGATAACGGCGCTCATAACCAAAGAGCTTTTATCAGAGTTCGTGTTTCTTATGATGAGACAGAGCACATTTGGCTGGAAGACTTGGTTGAAATGATTGAAACTTGTGCTTCTTGCCCTGTTTATCCTCTTTTGAAACGTGAAGATGAGAAATTTGTAACTGAAAAAGCCTATTCAAATCCGAAATTTGTTGAAGATGTACTTCGCGATGTTGTTGTAAAACTTCGCAATGATAAAATTGTTAAAGAATTTGAAGTTGAATGTGAAGCCTTTGAAAGTATTCATAATCATTCGGCTTGGGCCTTTCAATCTGAAAAAAAATAATTTTTTGCGCAAAAAAAATTTTGTTGGGATTTAAGATAATTAAAAGAATAGTGGAGATAAAATATGCAAGTAAATTTGAATTTACCCCAAAATAGTGTGCAGACAAGAAATTTGCAAAAGAAATGCAGCCAGCCGTCTTTTCAGGCTTTTGCTACCAAAAAATTTATTAAAGAAGGCTGTAACAATCTGCAAGGTACATCATTATTTTCTAAGTTTAAAGGCAAACTTGGTGAAATTATGATGTATGGCAACAAATCAACGGCTTACGATTATGAATTTAAAAACGGACAGCATACGCTTTCGGTTTTAGATTGTAATATTTTCGGAGAAAAAGCAATCTTAAAGAAAAAGGCAGAAATTGTTCACGAAGATAGTTTTACAAATCTTATTCACAATTTTCTGAGTAAAACTGAAGAAGATGTATTAATCGACCAAAAATTGATTACTTCCAAAAATGAAAATAGCGCGATTGCTGAATTGGCAGACAAAACACCAAAAGTAATTATCGGATAAAAAAAGCGGGGTTTAATCCCGCTTATTAACTATTTAATAAATGTTCAGCCAGTTCTGATTCTGTACGGCCGTTTAAGTTTTTGTCAATATCTTTAAGTTTCTGCGAAATAACTTCCATCTCGTCAGTCCAAACAAAGTTTTCTAAAACATACTTCTCACCTTTAGAAAAGTCTGCGTCAATTTGGATTCTGATAATTTGAGTGAGCATTTCTTTTGCTGTAGGGATCATCTTGTCAATGTTGACGTGGATTTTGCCGTCTTGAGTAAGCTCAACAGCGCCTTTTTGCAGGAAGAATTTGTTTTGCATAACAGAGCGAACCCGGTGCGCTTGTGAAAGCGTCGGTTTTGACTTTAAGAAATTATCGGCTGCAAAAGACACGATTATTTGTTCAACTTGTTCGTGCGTGTACATTCCGTTTTCCTCAAGAATGTCAAGAAAAGCCAATGCGCCCATATCTGCTTTATTTTCTTCTATAATACTTTTGTATTTACCAAGAGCTTCTGTGCCTTTATTCGGGCCTAGCGAGTGGGTGTTTTCGTGCCCGATTGTAAACCAGTGGTCTGCTTCATGCAAATAATACTTATGTTGATCTTTGTCTAGAATTGTGTCCAAACGTTTTTGAAGCTTTTCGTAATCAGAGATGAAGCGAATTTGCCTGTGATAAACATTACGGCGGCCGCCGCCTATTGTAAGAGACAGCTTATCATCATTGGGGAGGTTTTCAGCAAGCGTAATTCCAGCTCTGTAAGCCCCGACATCTCCGGTAACTGCAACAAGATCAACATCAACCATCGTCTGTTTTGCGTCTTGGTCTTTTGAAATATTTTGTTCGTATTCCTCGTGGAATGGCATATTTGACGCCAGAAGCGGAAGGTATTCTTTTATTTTTAAAAGGGCGGCTGTTCCTTTTTTGTTAACAATGCCAACGCGCCCGCCGAGAAAGTCTTTTGAAATTACTTCAATATGATTTTCTTCTAAAAGTTTTTTTAATTCTTCATTTTCAATGGCACTTTCAGTCATTTCATCAGAGTAGTTTTCCCGTGTAATTGTGAATTCAAGCGGAGTATCTTGAAGCTGAGCCCACTTTTTATCAGCGTAAGCATCAAGCATTGGATCGGCCTTGCGAAGGGCTGTAGCTTGAAGGTGCAAATATTCGTTGAAGTCATTGTTAGTGGAAGTTAGCGCAGCTTTTTCAAGCTCATCAGCCATTTGAGCGAAGTCATCTTTGAAATAGTCAATATAGTCAACTGCCACAAGTTCATCACCAATACGTTCAATAACTGAGCGTTGGTTCAAGATTTTTTTGACTTGGTCAAGTTTACCTTCTTTAATCATTTTAATTAAAATCCGGTGAAATTCGTCTTTAGTCAAATCAGTGGGATAGAGCCCTTTTCCTGGAAGCTCCTCAATACCTTTGGCAAGTGAAATCTTGTTAGTTTCGCGGTCTATCGCGCAAATACCTTTTTGTGCATCAAATAGGATTTTTGTAAGTTCAGCTTGCCTGCTGCCGTTTTTGATTTCTTCTTCTAAGAATTCTTTAAAAGCAAGATTGTCGTGATTATCAAGCTGCATATTTATTTTTTCAAGAATATAAGCGGCTTTTACAAGGTGTTTAAGGGCCTGTTTGTCGCCATCTGCAAGATTTTCATATTCTGGTGCTCCGATTTTTAACATTTTTTTAGTAGCAAGATAATCTTTATGAGTTCTTTTTTCAAGTTCATCAAGCGATAAATTAAGTTCATAATTTTTCATTTTTCTCTCCTAAAACGGTATTTACAAAAGTGATTATAACATTTATCTTTAGATTTGTAAATTAACAAGCACTTGAAAAATATAAAAAAAATGATATAATGGGAATAGTTAAAGAGTTAATAGGTTAAAAAGGAGGTAAAAGTCATGAATATACGACAATCCTTGGGGGGGGGGGGCTCGCGGGTTTTCACCGCTTAAAGGTAAAA
>ULUL01053442.1_pt1 | contig 22114 bp, 15 predicted proteins | sample 1958481 | NCBI WGS metagenome assembly ULUL01 (sample SAMEA4835759, study PRJEB28245) | human gut metagenome | biome: gut microbiome; material: fecal sample | place: Denmark | collected 2008 | reverse complement strand
ACTTGCCGATGCAAAAATGCCGAAATATATTCCCCAGTACCTGATCTGTCGTAACCTCTCCTACGATATCCGATAAATGGAATATACACTCTCGTAAATCTTGCGAGATGAAATCCCCGGAAAGGCTGGAGTTCAAACCTTCTTGTACCCTATGTATAGCTTCCAGCGCATGCGTAAGTGCCTCGAAGTGGCGGACATTCGTTACGATGATGTCGCTTTGGTGGAGGGTGGGAATGGAAGAGACTTCCGTGAGGAGTTGTTGTAGCTCTGCGATATGCAGCTTGCTCTTGGCGGAAATAGCGATTTGATGCCAGCCTTCGGTGGGGAAAGAGAAGGTTGGGAGAGAGGATGTGGGTAATACATCGCATTTGTTCATCGCTAAGATAACAGACTTATTTGTTAATCTCGGAGCTATTTCTTGATAGAAAGCCTCGAAATCCTTGAGGTCACGGGTTAAGTCGTACATGAGGATGACGATTTGCGCTTGGTCTAGAGCCTTGAAACTACGTTCAATACCGAGAGCTTCGATCGCATCGCTTGTTTCACGGATACCGGCGGTGTCGATGAAACGGAAGAGTTGGCCGTTGATATTGATCGTATCCTCGATAACGTCACGGGTCGTTCCGTGGATGTCGCTGACGATCGCTTTATCCTCGTTCAACAAGGCGTTTAGTAAAGTAGATTTGCCGGCGTTCGTCTCACCGATGATGGCGACGGGAATACCGTTTTTGATCGCGTTACCTACGCTGAAAGATTGGGCGAGTTTGGAGATGACCTGTTCGATATGATCCGCAAGCGTGCGAAGCTCGCTACGATCAGCGAACTCTAATTCCTCATGGTCACTGAAATCCAGTTCCAATTCCATGAGAGAGGTGAAATGGAGCAGTTGGTTTCGAAGTTCGGCGAGTTCCCTACTGAAACCACCTCGCATCTGGCTTAGAGCCAAACGATGTTGGCCGGCCGAAGTGGAGGCGATTAAATCCGCAACGGCCTCCGCTTGGCTAAGGTCCATCTTGCCATTCATGAAAGCACGTTGCGTATATTCACCCGGTTGCGCTATACGGCATCCGCTGGAGATAAGGGATTGCAGGATTTGTTGTTGGATATACGTCGAGCCGTGGCAGGTGATTTCCACCGTATCTTCCCCCGTGAAAGAATGGGGGGCACGGAAAACAGTGGCGATCACCTCATCTATGGTTTCGTCATTGTTACCGACGATGGAACCATACGTTAAGGTATAAGCCTTTTGGGTAGATAAACTTTTACCTGCCTTCTTCGGCCGGAATATCCGATCACAAATCTTGAAAGTATCCGGTCCGGAGACACGAATCACTGCGATTCCTCCTACTCCCGGAGCTGTAGATATAGCGCAAATTGTACTCATTCCGTCTATTAAACCGTTATTAATTCATACGCTTGAGAACCCAGTCCGATTTCTTCCGCATAACGTAGGCCGGCTTGCCAGTTCGTATCCGGATGAATCAAATGGAATTTATCCTCTCCCTCAAGGTGTTCGTGAGGATGAGTCTCGGCTAATTTATTACCTCCGATGATAGGAGCGTTGATAACCATATCGGCGCAAGCCTTATCCAAGGCCACCGGATCGAAAGACGCGGCGATCCCCAAATCAGGGATGATGGCGGCATCGTTATGATTCCAGCAATCGCATTCCGGAGATACGTTCATGATAAAACTAATATGGAAATGGGGCTTGTCTGCTAATACGGCTTTCGTGTACTCGTCGATCTTGTAATTCAATCGCTCGGAAGTATCACCTTCGCCCATTACGGCACCGTCGTACTGGCAAAGAGCCACACATTGCCCGCAACCTACACAACGCTCGTAATCAATTTCGGCCTTTCGGTTGTTATTCAAATGGATGGCATCGTGAGCGCAGTGCTTTACACAGATGTTACAGCCTTTACAAGCCTCCGTATCGATACGGGGTTGTGAGGCGCAATGTAATTCCAGTTTACCGCCTACGCTGGCGCATCCCATCCCGAGGTTTTTCAGCGCACCGCCGAAACCGGCTTGCTCGTGACCTTTGAAATGGTTCATGGAAATGATGATATCGGCATCGGCGATAGCGGCACCTATTTTCGGGGTCTTGCAATATTGCCCGTCAATCTCGATTTCCCGGTAGTCCGTACCTTTCACGCCATCGGCGATGATAACGTTGCAACCGGCGGACATGGGATTGAACCCATTTTCCATGGCGCTTTGAAGATGATCGACAACGTTGGAGCGACGGCCCGAGTATAAGGTGTTACAATCGGTAAGGAACGGTTTTGCGCCTAATTCACGTAACAGGCTTACCAAGCGAGCGGCGTAATTAGGACGAATGTATGCCAAATTCCCCGGTTCGCCAAAGTGGATCTTAATGGCTACAAATTGATTTTTGAAGTCGATATTGGCGATACCGGCACGTTTTACCAGACGTTCCATCTTATCCAGCAGGTTGCTGCTGGGGGTCGTGCGTAAATTAGTAAAGTAGACTTTGGATGTATTCATCTTTTTATTGGTTTAGTGTTGACAAAGGTACGAAAAACACGGAACATTTTTTATATTCGCGTAAAACAGATTTGTATATGGACTTGCTTCAGCGGAATCATCAGCTATTGTTGAAAGGAATAAATTGTACATTCCTGCGTTATTTGCATGCACGGATAGAGTGGGAGGATCGGTTAATCGGCATCTTCGGCTCTCGAGGGGTTGGTAAGACTACCTTGTTGTTACAGCATATTAAGTTGAAATTTGAAGATTCACGGGAAGCCCTGTATGTGAATCTGGATGATTTCTGGTTTGAGACACATTCATTGACCGATGCGGTTAAGGAGTTCCTGCAAGCCGGGGGGCATTATTTGTTTTTGGATGAGATCCATTTCTATTCGGGCTGGATGGAAGAGGTCTCAACTTTATTGGATGCCAACCCCGCCTTAAAGATTGTTTTCGCTACCACTTCTTTGTACTCGCAGACAGAGGTGCGGAACGGGTTAAGGCATGAGGCTGCTTTTTATACCATGCATCCGATGTCGTTCCGTGAATTCCTTTCTTACGAAAGCATTCTGGATAAAGATCCCATTCCGTTGGAGGATATCTTAGCGAACCATCATGATTTGGTGAAGGAGATCAATGCGGAGATGAATATTGTGCCGATTTACCGGAACTATCTGGAACATGGATGTTATCCTTTTTATTGGCAAGACCCGGATATGTATTATTTCCGTCTGCAAGAATTAGTGAGAAAAGAGATTTGCCGGGATTTGCCTTCGGTGGTTTCTATTTCGATGAGTAATCTGGAACGAGCTCAAAAATATTTTATGATGGTGGCTGAGTCGGCTCCTTTACGTCCGAAATCGATTGATGTAACCCGTAAGATAAATATGCTTCGTCAGCAAAGCGATAGCCTGTTGCGTTTCTTCCATGATATGAGGCTTATTTATTACTCGGCAGACCAACTGGGAACCACTCCGGCCAAGCAGAAAGTCTTTATGGGGGATACCAACTTGCTGATCTCTTTTTTCGGAGATAAGGAGAATCGGCAATTGATGTGTGAAACCTATTTCTTAAGCCAGATGCGTTCCGTGGCGAACGTGGAATTCATGGTGAACGGGGATTTCTTGATTGGCGGTAAATATATCTTCGCCGTAGGTGATCCCTTAAGGGGGTATGATCGCCTCCGCTTCGTACCCGACGCTTATGCGGCTATCTACGGATTACCGAAAAGCGTGTTTAACCGTATGCCAGCATGGATATTAGGATTTAGTTATTGAGAATTTAAAAATAGGATTGCTATGTTAGAATGCATGAAGAATAGAAGGAGTATCCGTAAATATACGGATCAGGATATCCCGGAGTCTTTGCTGAATGAATTATTAGAAGTGGCTACTCGTGCCTCGAATACAGGAAATATGCAATTGTATAGTGTCGTGGTTACCCGCGACCCTGCGAACAAAGAGAAACTGGCTCCGGCTCATTTTAACCAGCCGATGATTACGGGAGCCCCGGTGGTACTTACTTTTTGTGCGGACGCGAACCGTTTCGTGAAATGGGCGGAGTGTAGGAAAGCGGAGGCCGGATTCGACAATTTACAAACGTTTATCGCTTCGACGATAGATGCGATGTTGTTCGCCCAGAGTTTCTGCAATGCCGCTGAGGAAAAAGGCTTAGGCATTTGCTATCTGGGTACGACGGCTTATAATGCGGACCAGATCATTGAGGCGCTTTCTCTTCCCCGTCTGGTTGTCCCGATCGTTACGGTTACGGTGGGTTATCCGGCAGAGCCTATACCCGCTCAAGTTGAACGTTTACCATTGGCGGCTGTGGTACAAAACGAGACTTATACGGACTTTACTCCGGCTTCCATCGATGCCTTGTATAGTGAGAAAGAGGCATTAGAGGTGAATAAGCAGTTTGTAAGGGAGAATAATAAGGAAACACTGGCGCAGGTCTTTACGGACGTACGCTATACGAAGAAAAATAGTGAACATTTCTCCGAGGTGCTCTTGAAGGTATTGAAACAACAAGGATTCATGAAGTAAGCCCTAATACTTCTACCTTATAGTTCATAAAGAGTCCACTCTCGAGTACGCCCGTAATCGACTTGAGAGTGGATTCTGTATTTTCAGGGATATAGTCCATCCATACGTCTAGGATCATATTGCCATTCTCGGTAATGATCGGTCCATCCTTACCTTGCCCCATACGAAGTTTTATCTCACCGGGGTTCAAACGCTGGAGTCTGTCCTCTACATAGGTGAGAGCTCCCGGGAAAATCTCTATCGGGATCGGGAATTTAGCTCCCAGCCTCTCCACTTTCTTGGAAGGATCGACCAGTATATAGGTCTGCGGACTGGAACTGATTAATAGCTTTTCCTTGAACATGGCGCCTCCACGCCCTTTGATCAAGTTAAAGTGGGAATCTACTTCATCAGCCCCATCGAAGGTCCAGTCCGGCTTGTGGGAAAACAGGCTGGTAACCGGAATGCCTAGCTGGGCGCAAGTCATCCGGATTTCTAATGAAGTGGGGATCGCCAAGATGGAAAGACGTTCCGTCCGGATACGTTCCGCTATGCGAATCAACGCTAGATAGGAGGTAGAACCGGAGCCAACACCTATGACTTGTCCGTTTTCGACTTTAGATGCGATAAGGTCCGCTATCTTTATTTTATCTTCCTTATGGGAGATCTGATTCCCCCATTCCAACGTATCGATTAGTGAATGATCCCACTTCATAGTCTTGATATTATTATATACGGTCTAATACAGTTTCAATCAGTTCCTCCAAAGAACCTTTATAATCCGTATTCATATGATTATCCACACGTCCGGCGATAATACAACATACGGTCATTGCCCGGTGTCCCATGAGAGCGGCCAGACCAGCTAAAGAGGAGCTCTCCATCTCGAAGTTCGTAATCTTTCGCCCGTTGTACTCGAAAGCCTCTATTTTCCGGTTCAATTCCGGATCAGTCAAGGGCAATCGGAGCTCGCGCCCTTGCGGCCCGTAGAAGCCATTGGCCGCGATAGTCGTTCCCCGGATAATATCATTACGGGTGATTTGCTCGATCAACGATGGATCTGCCGATACGACATAAGGCCATATGCCGCTAAGCCGCCAATCAAGCTGTTTTATTAATTCAGATTCCAAGTCTGCGTCACGAACGGAATTACTATTTGCGTAGAAATAAATGACTCCATCGAATCCGATCGATTTCTCCGCAGCTACGTAAGTCCCAATCGGGACAAATGGCTGTAACCCTCCGGAAGTCCCGATACGAACTAGGGAAAGTTGCTTGAATTCCGGCTTGATCGTACGGGTTGAGAAGTCAATATTAGCGAGAGCGTCCAACTCATTTAATACGATATCAATATTATCTGTACCGATGCCATGGGATACAACCGTGATACGTTTTCCCTTGTATTGGCCCGTGATGGTATGAAACTCCCGGCTGGAAACCTCACATTCCTGAGACTCAAAATAGGAAGCGACGGTTGTAACCCGTGCGGGATCGCCAACAAGTACCACACGATCCGCGAGTTGTTCTGGTTTTAAATGCAGGTGGAAAACACTACCATCTGAATGGATCGCTAATTCTGAAGCGGGGATTGTTCTCATATTCGATCAGCTAATTAAGTTTACTTTTAATCATAAAAGGGCAAGGTGCGACCCTGCCCTTGGAGATAGTTCCATGTATATAACTATTTTAGTCCTTTAATGGTTTTGATGGAGTACCGGTCGGTTTAGCTATCGCTTCACGCATAGAAGTGTCCGCCTCGATGTTCTTCATCTTGTAATAGTCCATTACGCCTAGGTTTCCTGTGCGGAAAGCGTCTGCCATTGCCTTGGGAACTTCCGCTTCTGCCTCGATCACCTTGGCACGGGCTTCTTGTGCTTTCGCCTTCATCTCTTGCTCGAGGGCGACAGCCATCGCACGGCGTTCCTCGGCTTTCGCCTGAGCGATATTCTTATCCGCTTGAGCTTGATCCATTTGCAAGAAAGCGCCGATGTTCTTACCTATATCGATATCGGCGATATCGATGGAAAGGATTTCGAAAGCTGTTCCGGCGTCAAGCCCTTTGCGAAGCACTAATTTCGAGATGGAATCCGGATTTTCCAATACGGTCTTATGGCTTTCGGATGAACCAATGGAAGATACGATACCTTCACCTACACGGGCTAAGATCGTCTCTTCTCCGGCACCACCCACTAATTGCTTGATATTCGCACGAACGGTGACACGTGCCTTGGCGATTAACTGGATTCCGTCTTTCGCTACCGCTGTTACCGGAGGGGTATCGATCACTTTCGGATTTACCGACATTTGTACAGCCTCGAATACGTCACGTCCGGCCAAGTCGATAGCGGTAGCCATCTGGAAAGGAAGGTCGATATTCGCTTTCGACGCGGAAACCAGCGCATGCACTACTTTCTCGACATGTCCACCCGCTAAATAGTGCGCTTCCAGCTCGTCGCGTGTAAGCGTCTTTATTCCTGCCTTATGCGCTTCGATCATCGCACGAGTGATGATGTAGGGAGGAACTTTTCGGATACGCATCAAGAATAACTGGATCAAGGAGATATTGACTCCTGATACTTTGGCCGAGATCCATAACAGGAACGGCACATAATAGAAAAAGATTGCCAGCAGAAGTACTGCGGCCCCCAATAGGATAAGTGGCAAAAAGGTTATTTCCATATATAAAAAATTAAGCGTGAATATTTGTTTCTTCTTTAGGACGGACAATTACGTTGTAACTGTCTACCCTGATCACTACGATCGGCGTGTTCTCATCGATTAATTCGTCTTGAGATTTCGCTTCCACGTTAATACCTTTAATCCGGGCCTTGCCGATAGGGGCTAAGCGTGAGAGCGTGATCCCCTCGTCTCCGGGTTCTATTCCGAGATCCCTGCTGGATGTCAGCTTGGAATCGATATCTGTCTTTAAAGCGATCTTGTTAAAAGACCGGGAACGCAATAACCAAGCGAAGATTATTCCGAATGTAATGATTGATAAGGATAAAGTCAGATGCCCTACCCATATACCTACCGTATAAGCGAAAACGACTCCGCCGATAGCGAAAATAGCCCCGCCTATACCCGCGAGTGTTATTCCCGGAAGAAGGAATATCTCCGCCAGTATCAGTAGGATGGCCGCTACCATGAGGAAGACGATGATGGCTATGTCCAGTAGCATAGTTCTTCTTATTTATGGTTGTTTCTTAGGTATACGATCTCTGCGTTACGTGCCTTTTTCTCCCATTCGTCCGGTTGGCCGAGCAGGTTGTTTAACTTTTCTTCCGCATCAAGAATCGTAGGCTTCAGTTGTTCTCGCTTCGCCTTATTCCCTTTGATGTAGCTGGCTCGTAAACTCTCTAGTTTCTCATTTAGCTCCTTGATCTGTCTATGGATGGAAACTACTTTCTCGTAGTAGTTCTTCGCTTCCGGACTTTGGATATCGTCTAAGGTGTAATAAACGATATCATCATGGATCGGGAACGTGAAATCTTTCTTTATTTCTATACGTCCATAAGGAATCTCGGTATGGGCTAAATGAATAAGCTCTTCGTAATTCGATCCGGGTTTCCATGAATCCTTGATCGAGGCAATAGAGGCCCGGGCACGTTTTAGTTCGACATCCTCGCTATCTACTCGCTCGCGGTTGTCGTTCGGGATGAATAAGTATACGCAGACTTTTCCTTCCGGTTGATAACGATCGGAAACGAACCATCCCAATTGCTTGGCTTCGTCGATCACCATCATATAATCGTTAAACGGGGAGTTATAGGGCATGCCCAATTGCTCCGGTGTAAGGTAAGTATCGGAATTGATGTTGTAACGGGTGACGAATAAATCATATCCGCCCAGAGAGCCGTTCCCTTTGGATGCGTAATAAATCGTTACGCCATCGGATAGCACGAATGGATACCCATCGTCGGCGTCACTATTGATATTCATCGGTAACTGTTTCTCGTCTCCCCATTGATCCATGAGCTTGGATTGGGTAAAAAGACAATTGTGGTTACCGTCTGTCGAGTGGGCGTAATAAATCTTATCCCCCTTCTGGTTCATGTATACCGATGAGTTGCCCGGATCGTTTGTCTGGAAGAAATCTTGGTAAGTGGTCAACGTACCGCTTTCCTCGCTTAAGGTATAGGCTGATAAGAAATCATCTTTATCAACGACCAAGCTATCGATAATCTGGACATTCTCTACCTTATCAAGCATACGGCTTGCTTTGTTCGCCAAGTCCATACGGATCTGGTAAGGCTCCACATCTTGTTTCTTTTTTGTTAGGAGGGTGATGTATTCGTCGAACATCTCCTCGGCTTCGTCAAAACGATAGGTCTGGTAGTATACTTCTCCAAGGTATCGATAAGCGTCTTGTACCCTACGCTTTACGGCAACCTTAAGATGTTTCTCCGCTCCTGCTAAATCTCCGGTCTCGAAACAGCAAACACCATACCATTGATTATAAGAGGCATTGCTTGGCGCTTGTTTCACTAGTTTCTCGAACACAGGTTTGGCTTCCGCGTATTTCCCGTCGTTATATAATTTTTTTGCCTGATCAAGACTTTGCGCATGTAGTTGCATTCCTCCGCATAGGAGTGTAACTCCTAGCGTATAAAGCAGCTTTTTGGATAACCGTTTCATTTTGTCTATTCTAGATTATATAGTTATGCAGTTTCAAAGATAAGAATATTTTTGTAGAGGCATACAAATCGAAAAGATAAATGTATAATTTTGCGCCCGTAAAGAAAAGATATGGCAAAATTGACAGCGGACGAACGTTTGTTTCGCAAGATAGAGAATAAGGTAAAGAGAGCGATTTTCGACTATGGCTTGATCAATGATGGTGACCGGATCTTGGTCGGGTTGTCCGGAGGAAAAGATTCCTTGGCCTTGGTGGATTTACTGGGGCGCAGGTCGAAAATCTATTGTCCTCGGTTTGAGGTCGTGGTAGCGCATATCGTGATGACGAATATCCCTTATTGTTCGGATCGGGAATATCTTAGAAGTTGCGCGGAGGAGCATGATTTGCCTTTCATTGTCCATGAGACAAGTTTCGATCCTTCTACGGACACTCGCAAATCTCCCTGCTTTTTATGCTCTTGGACTCGCCGGAAAGCTTTGTTTGAGATCGCTAAGGCTCATAAATGCAATAAGATTGCGCTAGGGCATCATCAAGATGATATCCTAGAGACACTGTTGATGAACCTGACCCACCAAGGGGCTTTCGGGACAATGCCTCCCCGGTTGAGAATGGATAAGTTTGATATGGAGATCATCCGTCCGATGTGTCTGGTGGAAGAGAGGGAGTTGATTCAGGTCGCCGTATGGAAAGGGTACCGGAAACAATTGAAGAACTGTCCTTATGAGTCGGGTTCCAGTCGTTCGGATATGAAAGAGCTGCTGAGAAGTCTGGAAGCGATCAATCCGGAGGCTCGTTACAGTCTTTGGGGGAGCATGACGAATATACAAGAAGATTATTTACCTCGAAAAATAAGATAATATGCAAAGTGTTTATACGATTTTATTGTTGATCGTGTCTAATATTTTTATGACATGCGCTTGGTATGGTCATTTGAAGATGAAGCAACAGTTTAGCTGGTTCGAGCATCTTCCTTTGTTTGGCGTAATCCTGTTTAGTTGGTTTCTCGCTTTTTTTGAGTATTGTTTCCAAGTACCGGCGAATCGCATCGGTTTCCGGGATAACGGGGGGCCGTTCAACTTGATTCAATTGAAAGTGATCCAAGAGGTGATTACGTTGGTGGTATTCGTGGCCTTCAGTACCATTGCTTTTAAGGGGGAGTCGTTTAAATGGAACCATGCGCTTGCTTTCGTATTCTTGGTAGCGGCGGTTTATCTGGTTTTCAAGAAATAAAGTCGTTGCGTTTGGCTTTGATAATCAGCGGAAAACCTTGATGCCTATTGTAAGATGCTTACAATGCCTATTCAAGCATGTTTATAATGCCCATTGTAAACACCTTATAATGGGCATTGTTAAAACGCTACATGATCTGTTGGCTCAGATGTGTAAATATAGCTTCGGTCTCATCCGGATGGAACCATGTTATTTCTGGGTCCCGTTTAAACCAAGTCATTTGCTTCCGGGCGTAGACCCGGGAGTTTCGTTTGATTTTCTCCACGGCGAGGTCTAATGTCCATTCTCCGCTGAAGTAATTGAATAATTCTTTATAACCTACCGTGTTCAAGGAATTCAAATGACGGAAGGGATAAGCCCGGCGAGCCTCTTCCAATAATCCTTCGCTCATCATTAGATCTACACGTTGGTTGATGCGGTCGCATAATTCGTCGCGATCTCTATTAAGCCCTACTTTGATGATCCGGAACGGACGCTCTTTCTTAATGTTCGTGCGGAAGGAGGAGTAAGGCTTGCCTGTCATCCGGCAAATCTCTACGGCATGGATCACTCGTTTATAATTATTCCGGTCCACTTCCTCATAATGGACAGGGTCTGCTTCTTTTAATTCAGCGAGGATAGGGGCTAGTCCCTCGGTTTCAAATTGCATGTATAGGGCATCCCGGATCTCCGGTGTAACTGTCGGGATATCGTCAATACCTTTACATACGGCATCGATGTACATCATAGAGCCTCCGGTCATTACGACGGTCGGGATCGTTTTATGTAATTCGGATAGGAGGGAGACCACGTCTTCCTCGAAGTTGCTGGCGCTGTAATAATCGGTAAGCGAGAGAGTGCCTACCATATAATGCTTGACACGAGCCATTTGTTCCGGTGTAGGGGCAGCCGTGCCGATCGGAAGGTCTTTATAGAGCTGACGGGAGTCGGAAGAGATAATCGGAGAGCCGAAACGTTCCGCCACTTGGAGGCTTAACTCGGTCTTTCCGACTCCTGTCGGCCCAAGTAATATAACGAGGGAATTCATCAAAAGCGCTCGTCGTCGTAAGGATTATCCATCGGGCCTTCGCCTAAACCGTCGAAGCCGCTTTTGTCTAATTCGTCCATATCGTATTCGGAATCCCCGTAAAAATCTTCTCCTACGTCCGTACTGCCGTTCTTAGCCTCGAACTCATCGAAAGAAACTATTTGGGCGGGAGGCGTACCTACCGATTTGCTGCAAATAGGAGCATCCAAGTCTTTTCCCGGAACGATCTCACGAAGTTCCATGAAGAAGGCACGTTCGGTCATATAATCGAAAACGAAAAGTAGTTTTTGGTGCTCGTCTTCCAACAATTCTTCCAGTTGAGTATCGGCCATGACATAGCTGTCTTCCTCGGAAGAGGTATCCATCTCCACTAATGTGATCTCTGTCTTTTTACTCCAGTCATCGTCACATATGAAGAAAGAGGTCATTTGATCCTTTGTATAACCTACAGAGTCGAGGATGGCGTTTTGCAAATCCAAGAAAGTAGACTCGGAATCAATCTTGATCTCGCGCTTGAAGTCATCTGCTTCATCTGATAGGATTAGAAATCTAAATAGCATAGTCGTTTAGTTTTATTATCGCCTCAAAAGTAGTAAAAATATGGATATACCCAATATACGTCGCTATAAATAATGAAAGAGGGTGTGCGTCTGATCCCTGTATGGGATTTTTGACGCACACCCTGCTTATACATCATCCTCGTTTGTTTATCGTACACTTACCTTCGTCGCGGCATGACGGCCATTGGCGGACAGCTCGATTAGGTAGATGCCTGCCGGGGCGGGTATGCGGGTGATATCGCTGACATTGCCGCTGTAGAGGCAATTACCGGTCACTGCGAAGATACGGATGGAAACCGGTGCGGTCGGTTCTACCATGACAGCCCCGTGGATACCATAGACACGTATGCCCTCGGCGATCTGTTCGATGCTTACCGTGGTGGATACGCTTACGTCGCAGGTGGCGGTCTTGTTACCGTCGTCGGTAGCGACCGTGATCTTGCAAGAACCCACCTTCAAGGCGGTGACGATTCCGTCGGCATCGACCGTGGCGACTGTCTCGTCGCTACTGCTCCAAGAGACGGACTGCATCGTGGCGTTACTCGGCGATACCGTGGCTTTCAAAACGAAAGACTCGCCTACGGCGATGCTCTTGGAGGTAACATTCAGTTTCACGCCTGTTACACGTACGTCGGGTACGACCGGAGTATCCGGGGTGGATTCCTTCATCGTGGCGATGATTGCCAAGGAGCCTTCCACGTTATCGATCTGTACGGAGTTGCTCGTGTATGACTTTTCACCGATCTGCAAATTCTCCAGTTCATAGCCCTTAGCCGGTTCAACCTCCACGATCAGCTTGCTGCCCGGGGCAACGGCGGTGCCGCTGGTGATCTCGGTCTGCTCGCCGTTCTTGTCTACGGTGTAGACTTTCAGCTTTCCGTTCTCGGGTTGCTCGAAGGTGATGACAGAGGCGCCGGTGCTCTTCACTGTTACCTTGGCGTTTGTCTCGTTGTTCGAATAGTTCGGATCGTAAGAGGTGAACTTCACCTTGTAGGATTGATCGTCACCTACACCCGGGATCTTGTTCGGCTCTGCCCATTCGAAGATACCGGCTACGGTCGTACCGTTTGTTGAAGCTGTTGAAGCCACGCCACCGGAAAGGATGGACGCGCTCAAAGGTTGTCCCTCGGTCAGCTCGGAAGCGGTCGGAACGGTGAAGGATTCGATCTTCGCAGGCTTGATCACCAATTTAATATTCACGTCATAGAACTCTTTCCACTCATCGTTACTGGCGAAGCTTACATTGACCATATAAGTTCCTGCGTTCACCGGAGTAGCGGAAGATCCGTCAACATTCGCATATTTCAATACGATCTCATTCTCCGGAAGACCGGTCTCGTTGAACAATTCAGACAATGAGACTACTTGGATCGCACCATCGTAAGACTTTTCAATCAAACGGTTCTTAATGGAGAGTGTCTTTAGGGCCTCGAATACCGGAGTATATGTAGCGTCAGCATTCATGGTAACCTCACGCTCGATATTCGTGTCATTGTCTTCTTTCCACTTAACGAACCGTTGGCCTTCCGGTGCGATCGCTTTCAGCGTAAGTTTCGTACCTTTTGCTATCTCTGTGCTTGTTACCTCCAAGCCGCCGTTTGTTACATAGGTATCCTTAGTTGTCAACGTTACGGGCTCAACCTCACCTACTGCAATATAGTAATCTACTGGCTCATAGTTGTTCTTGTCTTTCGGGGTGAAACGGATCACGTTCACTTCGTTGTTGGTAGGAGTACCTGTAGCTGCAGCTCTAAGTTTGGATAGAGTGCTTACAGAACCTGGATTCCAAGCTATATCAGCGATATCTTGTGTCAACTCAGCGGTCACATCATTGCCGTTTAACGTAGGAACACTCTTCAGTGCCATACCTGCCTTATTGATCACCAAGGTAGCGGTCTCGCTTACGGCCTTGTAAAGATCATCCTCCGGACGGGTGATGTTTACGGTGTAAGTACCTGCGTCTTGAGGCAAAGTCTCACCTAAGCTTACGCCATTCTTCGAGTAAGTTACCTGAAAGCCCTTGGCGGCGTGTCCACCTTTCACCTTCACTTCGTAGCTACGAGGTTGCTTGTTGTAGACCAAGGACTGCTGGGCAGTGTTGATCTCCAGCTTAGTCTTCTCGATATAGTTCGCCATGATCGTCATCGGGCCGGATACCACCAAGGTATCGCCGTCCTTGATCTCGGAGGAGTTCGCGGTCATGCTCTTGAAGCGGTAGCCGCTGTTGGTCGTAACCTTGGCGACTAGTTTCGTCTGATAGTCTACATCTGAACCGGAGGTGACCGTAGCGTTGCCTTCAACCTTCGTTAAAGAGACGGAACCTGCGGCCGGGATATTAGCGGCGGCTGTCACCTTGAATTGAGCCAACTTAAACTTTACCGTAACCGTGGCATCGGCTGTACCTACCGTAAATGTACTGTCCGTAGAGTTATAGCCTTCTACGCTTACGCCCTCCAAGGCATATCCATAATCGGCCTTGCAGATTACTTTCACTATCACTCCTTCAGCGATAGCCGCACCCGGTGTGATCGGGGCTTTGCTCTCATTATCCAGCAAGGTCACGCTACCATGTTCCAACTTGCTTACGTTCACCAAGTGGGTAGCTGCCGGTTTCTCCTCGAAGGAGGCCTCTATCGTGGCGGCTTGGGCCAAGGTATAGGAACCGGTGTTCACCAAGGCTCCGTTCACCTTCACGGACTGAACCATGTAATTCTCGCTAGGCTTAGCGTTGATGGTCAGCAAGGTTCCTTGCAGAAGGGTTTCGCCGCTGCTCACCTTAGCGCCGTTGGCGTAAATCTCGAGCGTGCCGTTAGCCGGGGTAGCAATATTTACCGTGTGTAAGATAGAGTCGAAGCGGGCTACCAATTCCAGATCCTTCGTCGCGGTCAATGTACGGACGGCGGATGTGTTTCCGTCGCTCCAGCCGGCGAACGTATAGTTCTTGTCGGCGATCGCCTCGGCTGTCAGCTCATACTTCTCGGCATAACGATCGTTGGCGGAACGTCCGGTCAACTTGACCGTACCGAAGTTGGCGGCGGTAACCTTCATCGTATAAACAGGGGTAACCTCTACATCAATAAGTGTATCCTTCGCGAGGTAAAGCACCGGATCATCCGGCATGAAGGTGATACTGTATTTTGTCTTCGTCAAGGAAACCGTGTCGTTCGGGTTCGTCCACACGAACGATCCTGTGGTACCCTCGACGGAGCCACCTTGCAATACGGCTATAGACAACGGCTCGCCCTCCTCGATATGTCCGGCATTGGGCAGACTCGAGATACTTACCTCTTTCTTGCTCTCCACTACCAATGTCGCCGTATCGGAGAGGCTGCGGTATGTCAAGTCCTCCGGACGGGTAAAACGGGCCTTGTAGGAACCGGCTTTCAGTGTGGAAGGCAATTCCTTGATCCAATTCGTACCATTCACTTGATATTCGATCTCGATATCCTTGATATCGCTCGCTACCGTTACTTGCTTGATAGAGCCTTCCATCTGGGTCAGGTTGTTGGCCACGAACTTCACGGTGTCTTTCGAGATGAACACGAAGGTGTAGCCGGCTCCCGCCGTAAGTTCGGAGGTAGTGTACGTGTAAGAGGTCTTACCGTCGGCATACGTCCCCGCGATCTTGGAGATATCCACATCGGAGGAGCCTTGCTTGATAGCTCCCAACTTATAATTTGAGTTCGATACGATCGAGAAGACGGCGGTCTTGCCATAAGCGATATCGCCACCACTAACCACGTCTTTACCATCCATCTTGGCGGTAACCGTACCATGTTCTCCCACCGCATAAACCAAGGCGTTGGCACCGGTTACCGTGAAGGTATTCGAGGAATCCGTCAAGGCGGCGTATTCCATCGTCTCCGGACTGATCAAGACAATCTTATAAACGCCTACTTCGGCGGGTAAATCCTTTGTCTCCTTACTATTGGCGGCACGATATGTCACGGCTTGTCCGTTCATTTCCGGGGTAAACTTGATTACGGGCAGATTCTGTTTCGCTACCACTTGGTCCTTGGTAGCCGAGGAGCCTGTCACCTTAGCGGTCACCTTCATCTTCTCCGTGAACACGACATTTATCGTGGCTGAAGCGGTCAGTTCGCCAGTCGTGTAGGTATAGGAGATCGTATTATCCGTGCTATTGAACTTACCTGTAGGCAAGTTAGCGGGCTTCCCATCGATCTTTATCTCGCTCAACTTGTAGCCGGGCTTGGCGGTAATCGTCAATACAGCGGCTTTGCCATTCACGATATCACCGCCGTTAGCCACGTCCTTGTCGCCCATCTTGGCGGTAACCGTACCTTGTCCCTCTACGCTCCAGTTTAAGACGTTCGCCTTGGAGATCGTAAAGATCAAGCTTGTATCATTGCTTAAGGCCGCATACTCCTCGGTCTCCGGGCTGGTTACCCAAATACGATAAGAGCCATCCTCTGTGGGAAATGTAGTTGTCGCATTCGCCGGAACATCCTTATAATACCGGATTAAATACTGGCTTGGCGACGGCTCTATCTTCACAACCGGCTTATTCTTACCGGCAGCGATCTCATCTTTTGTGGCAGATAGAGGGCTTGCGGTTATCGTTCTTGTCTTTTTAGCGGTAAACTGCACGTCAATAGCCATAGAGCCTTTCAATGCTCCTGTCGTATAAGCCGCATAGGAAGTCTCGTTCGTTGAGGTATCGAAAGTACCCTCCGGTAAATTTACTACTTGATTATCTACGGTAAGCTTGCCCAGCACATAGCCGGACTTGGCAGTGATCTTCAACACGGCCGGCTTGTCGTAAGCGATCTCGCCTCCGCTAGTCACCGCCGTCCCGTTCATGGTAGCCGCGACGGTTCCTTGCGTCGCTTCGAAAGTATAAGTCAGCGTATGGGCCGGCAGTATCTCATAATCGAATTTCTTGTCGATGGCGGCTTGCGTGGCCGTCTCTTCCTTGGTTACGAGCACGTTGTACTTTCCTGCCGTGGCGGGTAAGTCCGTTGTCTCTGTTCCGGTAGCCACGTTCTTATACTTCACTGTATATCCGGTTACATCCTCGGGAGTAAATGCCAGCTTCGGCAAGTTCACCTTCGCTTTCACCTCATCCAGAGTAGCGGAAGCGGGAGACATCGTGACCGTCACAGGGTCTTTTGCCTTGAATGTCGCCTTTATCTCCGTGGCTTTTGTCAAGGCGGGAGATGTATAGGTGTAAGTAGTCGTATTATCCCCATTAAATGTGCCAGTCGGTAACGTGCCGATAGTGGCCGTATTCATGGTTATATCCGCAAGCACATACCCGGCATTCGCCGTGATCGTAAACTTGTGGGCGGTGTTGTATGCCACCTTTGCGCCACTCGAAATGTCGCTGGTTATCGTTCCGCCTTCTCCTGCGCTGTAGTTGAGCGTCACCTTGAACGTCGGTAGATCCGGTGCCGAGCGTAAATCTGAATCCTGTGCGTGTACCTGTATCAACGCCATAAGTGCGAGGAACACGGCTGATATTAGTTTTCTCATGTTATTCTGTTTTTAATCGTTACTTAACTCTTACTAATTGACCGTTTACGGCATAGATACCGGCGGGAACCATGACGCGTTGCCCGTCCGTGGCTATTCCCTTGTAGGCGATACGACCGCTCATCTCCACGATCAGTACTTGTACAGGTTCGGCGGTATGGATCATGATAGCGCCACGATCGGTAGTCACGTAATAACCTTCCACCGGCTCAATTTCCTGCGTGCCCGTTACGATATTGTCGCCGAGGCGCAAGGAACGAAGGGTGCTATACGTTGAGGCATCCGTAAAGATCACGCTCTCGAACGGTTTTAAGGTTTTTTCCGTACATTGAACGAACTCATTGCTTGCGGCATTCAGCTTATATACGTATTGGTTCTTCGTAAGTGTCAACTCATCCGTACCCGTATTGGCGAAGATCGTGAAGGTAGCCGTAGTCGGGGCGTCCGGCTCGGTAGCGGCTTTCAGCTCGATAGGATCTGCGGCGGTGGACACGATCGCGTACTCGCCAGTCGTTGCGGAAAGTAAGCCGGCTTGCCCGAAAGCGTCTGTCTTGTACTCAAACTCCGGAGAGGAAGTGCCCTTCAAGGTAGCGTACCATGCGCCGGTATCGGCTTTCGGATCCACCGTAGGTTGGGTGTATTCTGTTGCCGGTTCTGTCGTGCTCTGTACTTTATAAGTACTTGGGAAACCAAATGCTTTCCACTCGCTGTCCTTCAAGGGTGTGTTCAGTTGAAGGGTAGTAGCTGTTATCTTGTCTGTCGTAGTCGCGGGCGAAGTCGGAACCAAGCGTGCGCCTTCTTCCATCGTCACCTTAGCCAAGGCAAGCGGGGCGGTCACGTTCAGCGTACCCGTATTCTCGATGTAGACATTCCGATTGGCATAGGTAACATCGGCTGTTAGGGTTTGGCCGGCGGTCACGATCAGACGTTTCAGCCACATAGCGACGCCTTTAGATTCAGCGGACATTTGTACCAACCGTTCCCATGAATCATCCGGTACAACCACGATCTTCTCTTGATCATAAAGCTCGGAATAGATCGGGGCTTTCTCGGCGAAAGTAGAGTTCGCGTCAAAAGTGAAGCAAAGCGTAGGATACTCGGGCGTACCTTTATCGATATTGACACCGCCCCAAGCATTGCCGCTCGTGTGCATATCGGTAGCGTCCACCTTGGAGTGAACCACTAAGCCGGCAGCCGGATTATCTTTCAACGTAACGGAATTCAGCTTGACAGCCATGGAAGTTTGTGCGTTCAAACCGTTTCGTTTCGCGTTGCTCGCGGTCAGGTTGGAGATCACTACCTCGCCCCCTTCTGCTGGGGTGATATCTGTAGCGTTCTCGATGGAGATCATGTTCAGATCCGCATTATACGTATGCGCCCAATCAGCGGTACCCGCCTTAATGACCGTCTTGTCCATTCCCGCACCGTTCAATACCATCGGCTTCGTGATTGTCAACTGGGATGGTAACTCATAGGTACCCTCCACCAACGCGATCTTATCGGCATGGACACTGGCTAAGGCTAATAAGTCGCTAGCGTCGAGAGCGGTAGCGTTTAGGGTGCCTTGTTTTGTGAAGGTCACGCCCTCGGCTATGGAAAGGCCTCCATCCAGATTCCAAGTCTTACCCTCACCTAAAGCGAACTCCGATAAGGTACCGGGAACGGCTGTTCCATCCCGGAAGCTTACCAACGAGGCTTTGGCTCCACTCAAATTGATATTCGCTTGATGCAAGCCACGGCTGAACACCATCAGAGGAGTAGCGCTCTTCGAATTGATGAATTCAAAAGAGACCGTCCCGTCTACGGCAGGTGCCGGTCGTCCATTCGTATCGGAATCGGCCCAACCCATGATCGCTCCCAAGGAAGCGTTCATGTTTTCCGGTTCCTCGAACGTACAACCATCGAATTTAAAAGAGGCTGTCCCTACCGCACCTCTGTTGATAGTGGCGAATTCACGATCTTTGATTACCGTACTATTAATCGAAGTCGGGAACGTACAGCCTGTGACCGTAGCCGTAATCTCATCCGCACGACCATTCGATAACGTGCCATAGAAGGCGGCGATAGTGGCGTTCTGTATCGTGACTGTCGAGACACCGGTATGCGTATATCCGTTTCCTCCACCACAACCGATACCCCCGGCAATCACGCCACCATTCATATTGATCGTGACTGTTTTAACACCATTTACGGATTGATCGAGCGGAGTGTCGATCGTGTTTGTAGTCTTACCGCCATCATCACCTCCGGGATAAAGCTGACTCACCGTTCCCCCTTGAATGTCGATATATACCTCATTCGCTTTCGAGTAACGATATCCACCGCCTACCAACAAATAAGAAACGGTGGCATCTTTCTGGATTTGAATAGAGATCTTGCCGGTAACATCAGCGGGAGTATCTGACTTTGTAGAATTTCCACCGCCTAACATTGTTCTCACCGTTCCACTGATCATATTAATAGATGTGGAAGCGACCGTAGACTCTTTAGCTCCACCATAGATCTTAGAGGTGGAAGGAACCTTGAAGGCTACCGCGGTTTCCCCTTGTTTCGTGATTTGGACATGATCGGTTGAACTGGCGGTAATCTCGATAGGCGTTCCATTCGCATATACGATATACGATTTATCGCTTTGTTTCTCGGCCGTCATCGCGGATTTCAACGTTCCATTCTTCGTGAGCGTCACGTTATTATCGATCTCCAAACCATGATTGAATGTCCAAGTCTTGTCCGTTCCGATCGTAAAAGAGGTGATATTCGTATTATTATCCCGGGCAAAAGAGGCGATCTTTGCCGTTGCGCCGGTCAGTGTCACGTTTGCCAACTCCAGCCCTTCGCTGATGCCCACGGCAGGTACGCCCGTACAAGACGGGTCGAACGTGAACTCCACGCTTTCCGGTATCCCGACCTCGGAACTGGCGTATTGATCTCCCCACTTGTAAGTACTTCCCAAATAAGCATATATCTCATCGGAGAATGTACAGTTCTTGAACGCGAACTTGACACTCTTCAATTTGCCCCGGTTGACGGAGGCCAATTCCAGATCTTTGCCACTCATGGTACAATACTCAACCTCGGCATCGGCGGTATCCCCGCGGCCATTCGAGCCGCAACCGAAAAGCCCTCCTCGGATAACGACGGGATTCTCCGCGGTTCCCTTGATCTTTGCTATTCCGTTTTTGGTATAGGCGAAATGCCCGTTACCCCCGGCCAAAGCGATCAGCCAATAAGTTCCCTTATTCAATGTGACATTGAAATCTCCTACCTTACAGGCCGCTTTGTCGTATTCGGGATATTTACCATTGGTATTACCCGAACTGCCACTTTCCATGGCGGGGATCATCCAACCATTATGCGTAAATGTGCCGTCCCCTTGTGTCTGGATATTGGCGGTTGTTACTTCCGACCACAAGGCACCTCCACCGACAATGAAGTTTGAAACGGTTCCACCTTCCAGATAGATATTGGCGGTTGTCACTTTCGTCACGCTATTGCTGGCCGCTCCATAACCTCCACCGACAATCGAATAGACCGTTCCGCTTTTCATGGTGACGCTGGAGCTTTCGCAAGATTCATTATATTTTCCACCGAACACGACCGTACTGGCACCATCGGTCTCGTATGAGACATTCGGGTCCATATCTGTCGTGGAAACCTTGATCTTTCCCTCCGAAGAGCCGACTTCGATCGTTATGGCATGGCCATTGGCGAACAGACCAGTCTTGGTCTTTAAGTCCGTCTTCTCAATGCTTTGTGTGCTGAAAGGAGCAGGCACCCCACTTGCGTCCTGTCCCCAGCCACTGCTTGTCGCCGTCAAAGCGAGCGCAAGCAAATAGAGTAATTTGTGTCTCATAAGCTTATGAATTTAAGTGTTAATAATGTATTAAAATGAATGGTATAGGACCTTTCCGACACCAGCGGGTGATGTCTTTGGAGATCACCCGCTGGTGTCTTTGGAGATCACCCGGTGATGTTCGCAGAGAGCACCGGCTGATGTCCGGAGAGATCACCCGGTGGTGTTGGAAGGGATCACCGGGTGATGCCGGAGGGCTGCCCTTTAGATCTCATCCGGACTCTCCGAGTCGCCGCCTTCGCTACTAGAGTCGTTGACGGGCTTGATCCGTTCGTAGGTCACTTTCGCCCGCATGTCTTGTAGGATCTTGCCGGGAGTATAGACCAGACTCGGCTTCTTCATCATGACCGAGGCGGCGAATTCCTTTTCCGTTACGCTACCCTTACTGCCGACCGCAAGACGCATGCTGCCGAACTCGCCCAGCTGGACGTTGCGGCCCTCTTTCAGGTGACGGGCCAAGATACGCGGCAAACGGTCGAAACAGCTTTTCACGTCGGCACTCGTCAAGGCGGTCTCCTCGGCTATGCTCTCGCAGAGTTCGTCGAAGCTGACGTTTCCGTTGGATAGCATTTGTGCGAAATATTTCTTCGCGTCTTTAGCAGCCCCTTTGGAGAAGTCGGGACGTTGAACTAATTTGTATTTTACACTCATAAGTATTTATGTATTGGTGAACTTGTTTTCACAATTAGTACTAGCAAGTAATTATCCCCTTGACCTAACGACCTTTACTCTGTGGCGATCAATCTCTCTTCCCTATATCCCTCATCATTGGTTGGTGCTCCGCAGCGTAATAGT
>ULUL01044408.1_pt1 | contig 22287 bp, 17 predicted proteins | sample 1958481 | NCBI WGS metagenome assembly ULUL01 (sample SAMEA4835759, study PRJEB28245) | human gut metagenome | biome: gut microbiome; material: fecal sample | place: Denmark | collected 2008 | reverse complement strand
ATGAACGGCTTTTTGACCTTTTGACCCTGGCATCATAACATGATTTCATACGGATTTTTGTCCGGATTAAATAAAAAAACAAATCTTATTTTATAGAAAGAAGGACCAGGACATGCAGCCATTATCCAGAGATTTAGATCTGAATATCAAGAAACTTTATTCCACCTTTCCCATTTCCAAAAGCTTTGATTTTCTTACCAGGAATCTTTTTCTGGGAGAGACGAAGGCTTTCTGGATTGGGATCAACGGCATGTGCAAGATGGATGTGCTGCAGCAGATTTTTTCTGACCTGCAAAATCCCCAATACATGACGGACAACAAAGTGGAAAATATTTTAAATTACATGAACGCCAGGCTGGGCTATGCCCAGGCCTCCCTTTGCGACAACTGGGAGGCTCTGACACACAAGCTTTTAAGCGGTCCCACAGTTCTTTTCATTGACGGCTTCGATCAGGCTATTATCATCGACGTGCGCAATTACCCTTCCCGCAGTATAGAGGAGCCTGACACAGAGAAGGTCACATTGGGCGCCAGAGATGGCTTTGTGGAAAGCATGCTTTCCAACACCAATCTGATCCGCAGACGTATCCGTTCTCCCAAGCTTACCTTTGAGGCAATAACCCTTGGAGAAGAAAGCCAGACGGATATTGCGATCGGCTACCTGGAAAGCTACGCCGATCCTAAGCTTCTCTGGAAGCTTAAGAAAACCCTTCAAAACCTTACTGTCACTTCCCTGACCATGGGAGCCAAGAGTTTAGAAGAGCTTCTCATGCCAAAGCGCTGGTTTCATCCCTTGCCCTGTATGCATTATACAGAACGGCCTGACGTGGCCTGCAGCTTTTTGACAGAAGGGCATATTGTGCTCATTGTGGATACCTCTCCTTCTGTTCTGGTGCTTCCCTGCACGATTTTCCAGTTTACCCAAAGCCCGGAGGACTATTACAAAAGCCCCATTGTAGGCACCTATTTTCGGCTGATCCGCTATCTGTGCATTCCCATCAGCCTGCTTATCATGCCTGTTTTTTTGCTGTTGACCGGATATTTTCCACAGCTTTCGGAAAAGTGGGATCTTTTATCCACAGGTTCCCTTCCAACACCCACCATTATCTTCTATGTCTTTGCTGTAGAGCTTCTCTTAGATCTTCTAAGGTACTCTACAGCAGTAAGCTCCTCCCGGTTTTCCGGCTCTCTTTCCATCATAGGAGGTCTTATTATCGGGGATATGGCAGTAGAATTAAACTGGGCCAGCATGGAGATTTTGTTCTATGCTTCCGTCACCATGCTGGCCAGTCTGTCCCTTGCCAATATTGAATTCAGCGACGGTTTACGGGTCTACCGTCTCTTTCTTATTCTTTCCACTGCCATAGGCGGTGTGTGGGGCTTTGGTATCAGTGCCTGCCTGGTGCTTCTTTCCATCCTCACTACCCCCTCTTTCGGCGGTATGAGCTATTTCTGGCCCCTGTTTCCCTTTAACTGGCAGGCCCTGCGAACGCTGCTCTTTCGTTACCCCACAGCAAAAGCGCAGCCTAGCAAGGTGTGGAAACACCGCTAGACTGCGCTTTCTAAAACAGGATCCTTACTTTACTGCCTCAAATGCTGCATCCAGTGCTGCGATCAGATCCTCTGCCTTTTCAATACCGATGGAGAGGCGGATGGTGTTGGGCTTGATTCCCTGATCAGCAAGCTCTGCTTCTGTCAGCTGGGAGTGTGTGGTGCTTGCGGGATGGATCACCAGAGATTTTACGTCTGCCACATTTGCAAGCAGGGAAAAGATTGCAAGGTTATCAATAAACTTCTGTGCGGTCTTATCGTCGCCCTTGATCTCAAAGGTAAAGATGGAACCGCCGCCGTTAGGGAAGTACTTCTTGTACAGCTTATGGCTTGGTTCACTTTCCAAAGAAGGATGATGCACTGCCTCTACCTGGGGATGCTTGGACAGGTAATCTACGATCTTTAAAGCATTCTCCACATGACGCTCTACTCTTAAGGACAGGGTTTCCAGTCCCTGTAAGAACATAAATGCATGGAAGGGAGAAATGGTAGCTCCGGTGTCACGAAGCAGTACGGCACGGATATAGGTTACGAAGGCTGCAGGACCTGCCGCCTCTGCAAAAGATACACCATGGTAGCTGGGGTTGGGCTCGGAGATCCAGGGATACTTGCCGGATGCCTTCCAGTCAAAGCTGCCACCGTCAATGATCACACCGCCGATAGCTGTTCCATGTCCGCCGATAAACTTGGTAGCAGAATGTACTACGATGTCTGCACCATACTCAATGGGACGAACCAGGAAAGGAGTTGCAAAGGTGGAATCCACTACCAGGGGAATATTATGCTTATGAGCAATCTTTGCTATTTCCTCTAAGTCAATGATATTGGAATTGGGATTTCCCAGTGTTTCTACAAAGATAGCCTTGGTATTTTCCTGGATAGCTGCCTCAAATGCGCCTTCCTCCTCAGGATCTACAAAAGTAGCACTAATACCGGAAGTAAGTGGAAGCGTATGTGCCAACAGGTTATAGGTTCCTCCATAAATTGTCTTAGAAGCTACGATATGCTCACCATTTTTAGCCAATGCGTTGAAGGTATAGTCGATTGCTGCTGCACCTGAAGCCACTGCCAGGGCTGCCACACCACCTTCTAAGGATGCGATCCTCTGCTCGAAAACATCCTCTGTAGGGTTGGTCAGTCTTCCATAAATATTACCTGCATCCTTCAATCCGAAACGGTCTGCTGCATGCTGTGAGTTGTGGAATACATAGGAAGTGGTCGCATAAATGGGAACTGCTCTTGCGTCTGTCACAGGATCAGCCTGCTCCTGTCCGATATGTAACTGTCTTGTCTCAAAGCTCCAGTTTTTAGAATCCTTAATATCTGCCATCGTCTTATCCTCCTGATTTCTGTTCTTGCGGTACTCCTTTTTCTCATCCGACCGCTCTTGTTTTGTCACTTCACTCCACAGCTGCTTTTTCTTCCCTTGGGATTTTCTTCCTTTCATGTCGTCGGTCTTGCTTTTGTCTTTTCCCTGCTGTTTTTCAGTTGCCTTTTCATTGCTGTCTTTCCCGATTTTTTTTGCTGACCTTCACCTTATCGGATTCCCTGCCAGGTTTTCGATGTCGCTGTGCTTTGTTCCTTTCGATGGACTTATATTATCATCCCTTAGCTCTTCTGTCTAATACAGGAAAATAATACCTTGCTATAGGTTTCTTCTATAGCAAGGTACTATTTTATCAAAAAAGGGGTATCATTCTTGCAAAAAAATTTACTGTTTCAACGGGATTGCCATATTCCAGGTCCTGGTTGCATCCATAAAGCCATCCTCCTTGCCATCCGAAGTAGCAAAAAACAGACAACATGGTTTTCCGTCCTCAAAGTAGATAAAGGGTCTGTCCAGATTTCCCATAAGGCGCACCTTTCCATCCTCCCAGAGCACATTTCTGCTATAGGCAAGGTAATTCCTTCTCATATCCCAGTGAATGCCGTCCTGCGAAGTAGCATAAGTGCCTCCCATCCATTCTCCGCAGATATTGCCCTTCATATCCTTGGCAATCATCTGATACACACCAGCTTCCTTCCATATAAAAGGATCCTCCAGCTCTATATCTTCCTCAAAGATCTGTTCCGTTTTCCTCACATAAATGCCGTCATATTGCTCTGCCCTGGCAGCATTCAGACGCATCTTACTGTAAGTGACCCTGCCATCCTTTGTTTGTTCATAGCTGCGATACTTATACAGCATCAAAAGTTCATTATTTTCATCCAAAAGGGGCGCCGGATTGGATACAAAATAATTATCCTGATGATCCGGTCTTACTGTCATAATGGGAGCATCCATCCTCTTCCAGGGTCCCGCAATGTGATCTGCCACTGCCATGCCAATCCTCTTATTGGCTCTGGCCACAATTACCCTGGGATCCTCCAGGGTAATCGCCTCTCCCTCCACAGGCTCGTCAAAGGGATGGGTACTTCCGATATAATACAGCACCCATTTGTCTCCCACCTTCATAATGGACGGATTATGAGTCATCCTGCCGTCCCAGTACTGGGCTCCTCTTGCCCCCAGCACTGTCTCACAATAGGTATAGGGTCCTTCCACCTTGTCCGCTACTGCCCTTACGATCTCCGATTTTAACAGCCAGCCCGGATGCATAGGCAGCCACTTCGGCCACCTGGCTGCAAACATATGATATTTGCCGTCCTCTCCCTTGGCCACACTGCCGCACCACACCCAGTAGCCTTCCATCCGAAAGCCGCCGTCCATGGGCGCTGGCAGCATTTTTTCCTTGATATCCATATCTTGCTCCTTTCTTTCTTCTTATTCAAGTCAAATGGCTTTTCATCTCTAGCATTGTTAGATTTTCAATTCTTACATATAACTTTATACACAAAAAAAGCAAACAAATCTTCCCATATCTATTTGCTTGCCAAAATACTTTTCATTTTTACATTCACATTTTCATACGCTTTTACATTTCTACAACTTTTTTATTTCTTCTATACCAGACAGGCGATAGACTCAAGGGGAGACTTTAGTGGAATCCGATGAGGGGCCTATAAAAACGCCGGTCCTTGGGTTGCGTACTTTGCAACCCGAAGCCACATGCCTTTTGTGGCTTTGTACCCTTGCGTTTTTAACGGAGCGAGAGCGCCCCCGAATGGATCCACTTAAGTCTCCCCGGGGTCCTCGCGCCTCCCTCCTATTATCCTTTGATACCACTGGAAGCCACGCCCTGTACGAAGAATTTCTGTCCTGCCAGGAAAATAGCAAGCACAGGGATCAGTGACAGCACACTTGCTGCCATAACCAGTCCGTACTCTGCGGAATACTGTGCAATGAACAGCTTAATACCGATCTGGATGGTCTTTTTCTCTGTCGCATTGAAGTAGATCATGGGTCCCATGTAATCGTTCCATACATTTACAAAACTGAAGATGGTAAGTGTGGCCACGCTGGGCTTTGCCAAAGGCAGTGCAATCCTTGCATAGTTGCCATATTCGCTTAAGCCATCAATTCTTCCTGCCTCCAGGAGCTCATTTGGCAATGACATAAAGAACTGTCTCATCAGGAATACACCGAAGGCTGTAAAGCTCTGCATCAGCACATATCCCAAATGACTGTCTACCAGATGGAATTTATTCATCATGCTGTACTGGGGCAGCATATATACCTGCCAGGGAATGGCAATGGTTGCAACATACATCAGAAACAGTACGTCTCTTCCCTTGAACTTACACTTTGAGAAGCCGTAAGCTGCAAAGCTGGAGGTCACTACCTGTACAAAGGTGATGATCACAGTCAGCTTTACACTGTTGAAGGCAAAGGTAAGTAACGGGATCTTGGTCCAGATCTTCTGGTAGTTCTTCCACTGGGGAACCTCCGGAATCCATCTGAAGGTGGTACTGAACACCTCACTGTCCGTCTTTATAGATGCACTCAACATCCACAGAAGAGGCATCAGCGTGATTAATGTCAGGATGGTCAGTATAATATACATGAAAATATTGTAAATTAATTTCTTTGTGTTCTTATTCATCCTTTTCCTCATTTCTAAAACCTTAAACATTTCTGCTCGTTCACTCCGCGCCATTCGCAAAACCGCACCTTCGGTGCTCTTTTGTTGCGTCTGCAAGACACAATGCTCATTGAGACGGCGCTCCCTTCGTCCGTTCATGCAGGCAGATTCTCATGCAAGGCAGAAAATTGCCCACAAGAACGGACGAGTGAACTGGACATTCTACATGTAGCTGACCCACTTCTTCTCCATGCGGAACTGGAAGGCGGTCAGTGCAGCAACGATTAAGAACAGGATCATTGCGGCTGCGGAGGATCGTCCATAGCTCCAGGAGACAAATGCCTGATTGTAAATATACTGGCTCATCATGGTGGAGGCGTTTCCAGGACCGCCTTCTGTCATCAGATATACCAGGTCGAATACCTTAAAGGAATTAATGGTCAGCATCATCACTACGAAGAAGGTACTGGGCGTCAGCATGGGGATTGTAATGCTGCGAAAACGCTGGAAGGAACCGGCACCGTCAATCTTTGCCGCTTCGTAAAGAGATTCCGGAATATCCTGCAACGCTGCCAGATATACGATCATGAAGTATCCCATGTTCTTCCATATGTTTACAATGATCAATGCGGGGATAACCCATTTAGTGCTTGCCGTCCATCCGGGAGGATTCTGGATACCGATCTTCATTAACATGGTATTGATAGGACCGATATCACGGAACAGGAAGTTCCATACAACGGCAACTGCCACGTTAGACGCTACATAAGGGAAGAAGATCGCACATCTGAAAATGCTCTTTCCCTTCAGCTTCTGATTCAGTAAAAGTGCCAGTCCTAAGGATGCGCACATGGAAAAAAGCACAGTGAACACACTGAAATATGCTGTTTTCCAGATGGATCCTCTGAAAACTCTGTCCTTAAAAATTGCTCTAAAGTTGTCCAATCCCACGAATTTCATGGGGTTGAAACCGTCCCACTCTGCTACGCTCAACGCCAGTGAGAAAAATACCGGGATCAACACAAAAATAAAAAATCCAACAAAATTGGGAAGGATAAATGACAGGCCGACCAGAGTATTCCTCCGGCTCAGCGCCATCTGCCTCTTATTGCCTCTTGATGCAGCCACGATTGTCCTCCTTTTCGTAGAAATGGCGGCAGTTTTCATTTTCTGCCGCCATCTAGTTGCCATGAAGCTTACCTTTTCAGACTTCCCAGATATCCTGAGATTTCCTTTCAGGAATATCTTTCTTCATCCGAAAACCTTTTATCATTAACCATTCCTTGATCAGTAATGATTACTTACCCTGAATTTCCTTGCTTCTTTCTGCCATCTCTGCCAAACCGTCATCAACGGAAAGCTCACCGATCATGATCAGGCTGTGTTCCTCACCGATCATCTGGTTTACTTCTGCAGACTTCTCATCCATAGGACGGTCAAGAGCAATGTTCTTGGTCTGCAGCGCTTCCTCAGCGCCTTCAGGCATACCCTCTACAGATACGATGGTTTTCACGACTTCATCATTTTTGCTTGCAGGAATATCACCATTTTCAGCATAGATCTGAGCGCCTTCTGCGCCGCTTACGAACTTAACGAACTCCCATGCAGCATCCTTATTCTTGGAGTTTGCATTGATACCCATAGGAGTAGTAGCACCAACAGTGTAGCCGGCTTCTATGCCTTCTGCATGAGGCAGAGTTGCGATACCCCAGTGAATATCGCTTTCGCCATCATTGATCTTGTTGATGATGGTAGCCATGAACCAGGAACCCATAGGCATCATAGCAACCTGTCCCTGAAGGAAGGGGCTGGAGTAATGGATGTTGCCTGTCTTTAAGGTAGAGTAATCCATAATGTAGCCTGCATCCTGCAGTCTCAGAGCCATCTCATAGTAAGGCTTTAAGAAGGAATAATCAGTAGAAAGAATGCTTTCCTTGCCTTCTGCAATACCCCAGTTGATAACACATGCCTGCCAGGTATGAAGTAAAGCGCCATACTTCTTGTCACTGCCTTCGCCGATCGTAACCTTTGCTGCCAGCTCTTCGAAATCTGCCCAAGTCATATCGTTGGTAGGATAAGCAACACCTGCTTCATCAAAGATGTCCTTATTGTAATACAGAATATAGTAACTGGTATTGGTAGGAACTGCTACCTGCTTGCCATTCATATTCATGGGCTCTGCAAGACCATTGTACATGCCCAAATCAATACCATCTCTCTCAATGTAAGGAGTCAGATCCTCTAACTGGCCTCTGCCTGCCAGAGTAGGAGTGGTATCAGCATCTTTGATCCATACAACATCCAGATCGTTGCCGCCGTTTAACATAACGCTCAACTTCTGTGTATAGTCAGCAGATGCGATATCGATCAGTTCAACCTTGATATTGGGATGAGCCTTCTCAAAGCCTTCGATCAGTGCATTTGTGGTTGCACTGGAGGATGCGTCCCATGCAGCAATCTTGATGGTTGCTTCTTCCTCTGTGCTTGCAGCAGCTTCCTCAGTCTTGCTTTCTTCAGCCTTACTTTCCTCTGCCTTGCTCTCCTGTGTGGAAGCAGCCTGTGAGGAGCTGTTTGTATTTCCGTTTGAGCCGCAGCCTGTCAGCATGGAAACTGCCATTGCGCCGGCCAGTACAGATGCCAGTACCTTATTCATCATTTTCTTTTTCATAAATAACTTCCTTTCCCTAACGTACTTTTCAGTAACTTATTCCCGGACCCGTTTTCTTTACTGAACTTATGGCCTTATTATAGCCGCCCATCCCCTCTTTCGGAACGCACAAAACCCAAAAAAACGAATACTTTTTTACTCTGCCCCTTCTTTTTTGCACATCTTTATAATACTTTTTTACGATTCTATACTTTTCTACACCAAGTTACACAATATTTTCCGCACTTTTTCAACATCTTGTATAAAACTTATGCTATAATCAATTCAAAAGTTCAAAAAACCGTTCCTGCCTGCATGATAATGCATTTGAAGTTGGGAACTGCCAAACATGAGGAAATTAAAATACTATCGTAGAATGGAAAAAATATGAATCTGAAAGATATCAAAAACAGCATTACCGTAAAAATTGTATGTACCATGTCCCTGTGCATTATCCTGTTTACCTTTGTCGGGGTACTTACTGCCTCTGCGCTCTACAGCTTCCGGCTTTCTGAGCGCTCCAGACAAATAAGCAGCCAATACCTTTCCGTAATCTCCAATCAGACAGAAAACGGCATAAACGAGCTGAAAAAGCTATCCGCTCTCTGCTCCAGCTCCACTATAGTTTCCCATGCCCTGACAGGAAAGGATCCTGACAGCTCTTCTGTAAAGAAAAGCTGCCTGGAAGCCCAGACTAAGCTGGATAATCTGGCCTCCAGCTCTCCCTTAAGCAATTACATCCGCCGCTTTGTAATCTTAAACACCCACAATATCCATGTATCCTTTTCCGGCGGAACCGCCTGGACCTCCTCTGAATGGCAGACCCTTTTAACCAATATGGAAAATCAGGAAAAGACAGGGGACTTTCCTTTGTACCGCTGGCACTCCCTGCTCTATCCGGATACTCCCAATCTGTCCTACATGGTTCCCTTAAGCGGCACTGCAGACAGCTATCTGTATATTGAGTTAAGTGAAGCCTTCTTAAGCGACCAGCTTCTTCCTTATACGAATTTGCAGAAAATCTTCATTGCCAGTGAAAGCTCTCCCAATCTGCTGACCTCCTTTTCTGTGTCAGAGGATTGTGATACTGCTCTTTTTCTCACTCCCTCCGGCTCCAGGGTCAGAAATGGGGGCGCAGCCTACCGGATCTTTTCTCTTCCGGTATCCAGCTTCGATCTGCGCATCGGCTGTCTGAATGCGGCCTATTTAAATGGAGAAGATAATCTTTATATGCTTTATGTGTTGTTGATCCTCCTTCTCACCACAGCCTGTGCAGGCATTGCCGTGACAAGGATCGTGACCAAGCGTATCACCGACCCCATCCATGTACTCACCAAGCATATCCGCAAGCTGTCCCATACCAATACCTTTACGGCAGATCCCCAGATTGAGCTTTCTTCGGATGAGATCGGCGAGATCGGCCGTACCGTCAACCAGCTTACCTCTCATATTGAGGAGCTGTTAAAGGAACAGGCTGCCATGTATGAGCGGCAGAAAAATGTGGAGCTTTCCCTGCTGCAAAGCCAGATCAATCCTCATTTTCTGTACAATACCCTGGATTCCATCCGCTGGATGGCAGTGATCCAGGGAAGCAAGAATATCGAGCAGACCACCAAGGCCCTGATCCATCTGTTGCGCAATACTGCCAAGGGCTTAGGTGATAAGATTCCTCTTAGAGATGAGCTTTCTCTGGTAGCCGACTACGTTCATATCCAGCAGGTCCGCTATGTGGAGATCTTTGACTACCTATGCACCGTACCCGATGAGCTGATGGACTGCCTGATCGTCAAGTTTACCCTACAGCCCATTGTGGAAAATGCCATTCTCCACGGCATTGAGCCCACCGGACGCTTCGGTCAGATCACCATCAATGCTCACGCAGAAGGAGACTCTCTCTTTCTTACCGTGGAGGATAACGGCGCCGGCATGACCAAGGAAGAGTTAGAACAGCTCACCGCCTCCATATCCGCCAAGCCCGATCCTAATTCCATGAACGGCATCGGTGTCTCAAACGTGGACACCCGTCTGAAATTCCAGTACGGAGAAGGCTACGGCCTGACCTATGAAAGTGCGCCGGATCAGTACACCCGCGTTACCATTCACATTCCAAGAGAGGAGGCTCTTACTGATGTATAACATTTTAATCGTAGATGACGAGCCCATTATCCTGTCCGGCATCAAATTTCTGATCAACTGGGAAAAGAATGACTGCGCCATCATGGACACAGCCAGAAACGGCAGGGAAGCTCTGGAAAAGATCCGCGCCTGTCAGCCGGATATTATTCTGTGCGATATCAAGATGCCTGTTATGGACGGCCTGGCGCTTTTAAAGCAGGTCAATGAGGAATATCCTTCCATTGTCTTTGTAATGCTCAGTAATCTCCAGGAATTTCAGGCTGCCAAAGAAGCCATCTCCAACCGCGCTGTGGAATATTTACTAAAAAGCCAGCTGGAGCCCGAGCTTTTGGAGGATGCCTTAAACAAAGCCAAGAAGGAAGCCAGCCACAGAAGCGCCCTGATCCAGGCAGACCGAATCCAGTATTATGACACCGTCCGCCAAAAAGAGCTGATCCATAACGCCTGCATGGAGCTGTTGTTTTCCCCGGATGTAACATCTGAAACCCATGCCGCTGACATTCTGTTGCAGAATCATATGTTTGACGGCTACGGCCTTTTGTACATTTCCCTGGATTTTTCCTCCCTGTCCGGCGCAGAAAAGTCGCCCTCCCAGACTCCTGCCACCCTTACCGCCTGGGAAAAGGAGCTGTGTTCCAGAATGGCGGACAGCCTCTTTGGCAGAAGATATCTTTATATCCAGACAGGACAGGAGGACTGCCTTACCATGTATCTCTGGGGCCAGGGGGCGGACTGGGAGCGTAAGCTCTCCCTCTTTGCTGACAAGCTTGCAAGCGCCTCCGACAATATCACCCAGGTTCTTCCCGTAGTCTGTCCTACACCCTGTTTCTATGGAAAGGAAAAGTTCGCAGAATGTAAAAACGCCTACTTCCACCAGATTGACAGCCTTTACTTAAGAGAAGCCGTCACCGGAAATCTTCTGTCCTACACAACTACAAGCGCCCGGACTGCCTTTGAGCCTCTGGGACTTACCGGCATCGGCTCCCAGCTGGAAACGGAATTAGATGCCAAAAACCTCACCGGAGCCACCCTGCTTTTAGATAAGGCCATCGACAGGCTCACCCATACCTACCACCAGAAAAGCCAGGCCATCTGGCTGTGCAACGAGCTTTACCGCTCCTGTGCCAGAGCCCTACCCCCGGAAGCCATCGACCATATGGGCTATCAGCAGATCAAGCTGTTACGCACCAGAGGCCAGGTACTTAGCTGGATCGATCGTTTAAAGGAGGTGCTCACAGACCTGCTTTCCGCGGACGATCATTCCCGGTCTGCCCCCATCGAAAAAGCCAGACAGTATGTGTCAGACCATGTGGAAGAGCAGATCAACCTGCAGGATGTGGCAGATTATGTGTTCCTCTCCCCAAATTACCTTTCTTCCCTATTCAAGAAGCAGTACGGACAGAGCTTTATCAGCTATATCAACCAGGTAAAAGTAAACCGTGCCTGCGAATTGATCCGGGAAAGAAAGCTCCTCATCGGAGAGATTGCCTTCCAGTTGGGCTACGAAAACGCTTACTACTTTGCCAGAGTATTCCGCCGCTACACCGGTATGTCTCCCAGCGAATGGGAAAAGAAAAACTGCAAGTAAGTCCCAAAACGGCTGTCCAACAGTGAAGTTGGACAGCCGCATGATTTTGAAACAGTTTTCTACTCCTCTAAGGCTTAAAGCTGCAATTCGGTCAGTGTCTGGCTTCCACACAGCAGTTCCTTGGGGAATTCTCCTGTAAGAAGCTTCCAGGTCTGATTTCCCTGTTTTCTTATTTTCATCCGGTATTTTCCCCCATCTCTTTGCAAAGGATCTGCAAGCGTTATCTGTACTTTGTTTTCTCCGTCTGCTTTTTGCAAGGCAAATACTACCGGATTTTCCAAACAGATCTCATAATCCTTCGTCTTAAGAAGATAACCTTCCTCGCTCTGACTAGCTGCTCTATCTGCCTGTCCTCCCCAAAGAGTACGGGACTCACCGATTCCATAATATACACCCTCTACCAGACTTCCGTCACTGCTCTCTACTGCCTGCAGCACGGTGCTATTTTCCAAAACTTTGAACTGTGGTGCCTGTAAATACTCCTCTGCTTTCTCCTGTCCTGTATACATATAATAGCAATAGCTTCCATTTTCCACTGCTTTTCCATGATCTAAAAATAGCTCCAGTATAGGAAGTTCTTCATTATCCTCAGGATTGTTATTGGCATTCAGCTCCTCCCAGGCTGTTTTCCTTTTCCCAAAATAGATACAGAGGCTTCCTGTATTTTGCCCTTTAGGGAACCCATAAAAGCTTCCGTTCTGCCAGATACATAAGCTTCCTGCATCCTGTAAGCTGATCCTTGTCTCTGCGGCTGTCAGCTTCTCTTTTCCTGTTTCTTCTCTGACCAGATAGCTTTCCGATAATCTTTCTACCAGATTGACCTCCGTACAGATTTCTTTGCCTAAAGAAGGCTCCTTGTCCGTAATTCCTGCCCCCAGGCAGACTGTGGTATCTCCCAGGAAGAAACAGGACTTGTGGGCATAAATACCTGCAATCTCCGGTGAAAACTCCTTGTGTACTTTACCGCTTCCATCCGGCACCCTGGTCAAGTCCTTTAGAAAGACAAAGCCTGCAGCTCCATAGTTTTCTCCCGCAATGCCTCCCGCAAAGTTAAATTGACTGTGATATCCATGCCAGTTTGTTTCCGGCATGATTTCCTTATTTTCCAGGAAACGAGCTGTCACACCCGGGATACCGCTTGCCCTAAAGCACCCTATCGCCCTCTCGTATTCCGCCGGATCCTTGCAGGCAAAGCAGGCGCCGTCTGCCAGGAAGAAGTTCCTCTTATCTGCCATCTCTTTGGCGCATTCCACACCGTCACATCTGTTGGACGCCATATTAAACAGCAGATACTCCTTGTCCGTTTTACGCACCAGACAGTCATTGTTCCAGAAATAGCGGTTTCCTAAAGGTTCTTCCTCCGGCACTTGTCCGCCAAGGTCTTTCAGATACTTTTTCATTTCCCGGATGAAGCCGTTAAAGGTCTCTGCCTTGTTCTTCCAGTCTTTTTCGAAGCAGACTCTTCCCATAACAGGTAGGATCCAGCCCTTATACTCCATAAACTGAATCCCTTCTAAAAACCCTATTCCCCAGGAAAGCTCTAACCTCGTTCCCCAGACTGTATCCCTTAAAATCGTCAGAATACGAAGAGCCATTTCTGTTCCATGGATTGGATAACCTGTTGCATAATTCTGCCTTCCATGCCCCCAGCCAAGCCCGTCTGCACAGATTCCTTCTGTCCAGAAAGACTTTTCATTCCAGCTGCCAGAGGTGGCGGTCAGCGCATTTTGCGCCACTGTAGCTACTACATTCATCATTGGCACAGACCGAAACAGGATTGCTGTAAAAAAGACCGGACGATAACGGATCCCATTGCCTCCTACCCACCATACATGCCCCCTGAATCGTTCCAGGCACACAGGATGTCTGTCCGTATGATCTCCTCTCAGAGGAAGTCTGAAGCACTGCATTGCCACCTCAAACAATAGTCTGAAAAGCTCTAACATCTCGGGGCTGCATTTTTCCGGTTCTTCCTGGGCTTTTAGAAGCTCCGGGTACAGGCTAAAGCAGATATTTACTGCTGCTGTAGGAATTGCAAAGATGGAATGATGGAATCTGCTGTTTTTCTGATCCTCTCTGGCAAGCTCCTTTTCGCAGTAGTTTTTCACCGCCTTTAAGAACCTTTCTTTCTCTGCCGGATCCTGCCATCCCATTCCCGCCTTCCAGTGATGCCTGTCAGAAAGACGCCCCAGCCGCTGGAAAGCTGTTGTTATCCCGGCGTCCGTATCCTCAAGGTCAGGAAAGCTTCCATTTTCATCCGGATAAATCCATACCTCCGGATGCGCATCCAATGCTTCTTCCCAATAAAAGGATGTCTGTACCGGCTGCTTAGCTGTCTGTGCAAGCAATCTGTCGATTGCTGCTTCCTTTTTACTTAACTCTTCCGCAGAATCCTCTGGGACCAAATACTCCTTGCATTCCTCGCAATGGTATGATCCTTCATATTCCTCTTTTTTTAATACAAGCTCTGAAATATAATTTCTCATTGTACGCCTCCCTATTCTTTGTGCTGTGCGCGGTTTCTTTTCAGCTGACTTTATTATTTTTTTTGTCTGCTTTCCTTTTGCATCCATTTTCCTCTTTATCTCTTTGATTTTGCCACAACTTTTGAGAGTGCACAACATGAAATTTTTTTCTTATTGTTCTGCAGGTTTCACAAAATTTTCAGCTTCGATTCAGCATAGAGTGTTATTGTTCCTAACAGACTATAAATGGAAAGGAAGTAACTTTTATGCATTTACATTTCTTCTTCCGGCAAGGAGGCAGCCTATGATTTCTGTGAAGCATCTCACCAAATATTATGGGGAGCATCTTGCTGTCAATGACATGATGTTGGGGTCAAAAGGTCTTTTGCCCCCAACTGATGTCCACGAATTGCTCCGCAGCAAGCTGCTCCCGCAATTCTGCAAACATTCGGAATCCGTTGATTTGCTACACAAATCACTCCTTCCTCATGTTTGGCGGGTCCCAAGTTCAAAAGCCTTATCATGCAAGCATGAACGGCTTTTTGACCTTTTGACCCTGGCATCATGACATTTCCTTTGAGATCACAGAAGGACATGTTTACGGCTTTCTGGGTCCCAACGGCGCAGGAAAATCCACTACAATGAACATTATCACCGGCTGTCTGTCCGCCACAGACGGTACAGTGCTCATCGACGGACACGATATCTTCGAGGAGCCGGATGACGCCAAGCGGCTGATCGGTTATCTGCCGGAGCATCCCCCTCTGTATATGAATGAATCCCCCTGGGAATATCTTCGCTTCGTCGGAGAGGCAAAGGGACTTCACGGCGCTGACCGTCAATGCCACAGCTTCTTCCACTCTTCAGGCAAATACAAATGATACAGGCAAAACCGATTCTGCACAAACAGAAGATATCCCGGCTGACCAGACAACTGCTCCTGTTTCTGTACAAGCAGCTTCACCGGCAAATTTCTATACGCTCTGTGCTCAGTGCACTCACCTTTTCATTTTTTTCTTTCTGCCTGCGCCTCTTTCACATAAATCTGTGCATTTTCCAGATTCCGGAGGATCTCTTCCTCGGTGACTGCTCTCTTTACCTTACCGGGATTGCCAATCACCAGGGAGTTATCCGGTATCACCACATTCTGCGTCACCAGTGCTCCCGCGCCGATAATGCAGTTTTTTCCAATTTTACACCCGTTCATCAGAATTGCTCCCATGCCGATCATGGTATTATCGCCGATCTTACAGCCGTGGACTATGGCGCCATGTCCTATGGTCACATGATCCCCGATCTCCACAGGATAACCGCTGCCTAAATGTACTACGGCATTGTCCTGAATATTGCTCTCCTTCCCGATCACAATGGTATCCCGGTCTCCCCGTACCACCGCATTGTACCAGATCCCGCTATTTTCCCCTATAGTCACATTTCCACGCACCACTGCGCCAGGTGCGATAAATACTGTCTCATGAATCTGCATATACTTTTCCTCCATCGCATTATCTTTGTTATGTAAACAAAAAACCTTTTTCTTACCATAAGTATAACATAAAATTATTTCTTTGTGACATCCGTCCCCTTTTGTGCCCTATTGCATTGCAACTCCTGCATTTTTTTGCTACACTATTTTTTGATGCCAGGGTCCCAAGGTCAAAAGCCGTTCATGCTTGCATGATAAGGGTTTTGACCTTGGGACCCGCCAAACATGAGGAGATTTTGAATGTTTGCAAAATTGCAAAGGCAATTTGTCGGCATACATTCAGGTAAATTTGCGCATTCTGCGCAGAAATGGAGGAATTATGGAATTTATTACAGAAAAGGAAAAATCTTTACAGGAATATCTTCCTGAACTCACCAAGGAACCGGATTTCGATGTCTTCTGGACAGATACTTTAACAGAAGCAAGCGAGCATCCCTTAAACTTCCACTGCCGCGCTGTCTCTTATCCTGCCAAATATCTAAAACTATATGATATTGACTACGAAGGAATGGACGGCACCATGATCCACGGCTGGTACATGGAACCAAGCTTCACTCAGGAAGCAGCTGACAATTCTGTGCCGGAAACTTTCCATTCTTCCGACACTCCATCTGATACTCCTTTAGATATGCCTTCTGACAAGTCTGGCAAATTCCCCTGCCTTGTGAATTTCCACGGCTTTAGCGGTGACAGAGGACAGCCTCATGACTTTTTCCTCTGGGTAATGGCCGGTATGGCAGTTCTTACGGTAGACTGCAGGGAACAGGGCGGTTCCACCGGAAGCAGCTACGCTTATGGCAGTACCGGTATTATCAACAATGTAACCACAAAAGGACTGATGGATCCCAAGGAATATTATTACCGCTATGCCTACACAGACTGCCTCCGCGCTCTGGATGTTGCCTGCCAGATTCCCTCAGTAGATAAAGACAAACTGGTAGTCCACGGTATCAGCCAGGGCGGTGGCATCGGTACTGCGGTCTGTGCCCTGGATCACCGTCCCTGTGCGGCACTCCTTGACGTTCCCAGCTGTGCAGATCTTCCTAAACGTGTCTGGGGAGAATATGGTGCTTTTTCTGCTGTAGCAGACTACCTGCGCAAATATCCTTTCCGCATTGAACAGGCTATGAAAACTTTAAGCTACTTCGACACCATGAACCATGCAGAGCATATTACCTGCCCGGTTTACGCTTCCGTAGCCTTAAAAGATAACATCTGCCCCGCTGAATGCTTTTTTGCCGCCTACAACCGCATTACTGCCCCCAAGCAGATCACTATCTACCCCTTCAACGGGCATGACGGTGCCCACCATATCCACTGGCAGAAGAAGTTGGAATATTTGCAAAATATGGGAATTATTGACCGCTAAATGGAAATGGGAGGCAAACGCCTCCCATTTTTCAAATCTGTTCAAGCTTTTCTGCAAATGCCTACACCTTATTAAGCATCTTATGTTTCAAAACTTCTGAACCATTTAACTCAACCATTCTCATATATAACTTTTGAGAGTATCCGGATTCAATCCCTCCAGGATATCAGGATACAAACCTGAATGGTGCAATTCAATATACCTCAGTTGGAAGCAACAGATCCTTTGCTGCACTTGTGCGAAATAATCTCCACAAGCTTCCATCCCAGATACCCACACAAAATACCGATCACTACTCCACCCAACACATCTGTAGGATAGTGCACATACAAATATAATCTGGAAAAGGCGATCAATACTGCCAGTATCAGCACAATCAGGCTAAAACGCTTCTGTCCTGCGAACCAAAGTGCCGCCACTGCCGTAAATGCTGCTGCGGTATGACCGGAGGGGAAGGAATAGTCATGAAGCCTCTCTACCAACAATATTACTGCTGTATTCCTATCATAGGGTCTTACTCGGGCCACCAGATTTTTCAACACTAAATTGCACAGCACCAGGTCTGCCACAAGCGCCGCTGCCATTACCAGTCCGTATTTTCTGGTTCTTTTAAACAAGAGCAGCGCTGCCGCCAGCAGGATCCATATCAATCCATTATCTCCAAGCTTTGTGATAAAAACCAGAACTGTATCCAGCAAAGGGGTATGTATCCCCTGCAGCATATCCAAAATATGTAATTCCATATATTTCCTCTCTTTTCCTTATCTTAAAGGCTTACCATCAGTCACAGAGTATGCAATCCTTTATAGTCCTTCATAATCCTCTTGCGTAAAAGAAACCTCCAGGGATTTCCAGACATCACGCAAATGTGCCAAACTTGAAGTGCCAAACAGCGGAATGCAAAGAAATGGCTGAAATTTGAAATACCCAATAACGGCCTGTGTCACCGTACAGCCATACTTTTCTGTTATTTTCTTTACCTGAAAAGCCACCTTCCGGTTTCCTTCCGTTCACTCGTACATTCTTGTGGGCTTTTTTATAAGTCTCATTTTCATATTCTTATGTTTTTTAATGCTTATCATACTTTTTAAACATTCTGCATATCCAGATAGCTTTAAATCACCAAGCTGATCATATGCACGATCAAAGAAGCCCCCCAGGCGATCATGCACTGCCATATCACTACACCCACTGCCCATTTTGTACCAAGCTCTCTCTTAATGGAATTGATTGCGGCAATACAAGGCGTATATAACAGGCTGAATACCAGGATAGATGCCGCTGTAGCCGTTGACAGTGATGTAGCAATATTTCCGCCGAACAATACTCCCAGTGTCGATACCACACTTTCTTTTGCCATAAATCCACTGATCAATGCCGTACAAATGCGCCAGTCTCCCATGCCAAGCGGCTGAAACAATGGTACCAGCCATCCTGCGATCACCGCCAGAATGCTGCCTTCAGAGTCCTCTACCAGATTCAAATGCAAATCAAAGCTTTGCAGGAACCATACAATAATAGTTGCCAGCAATATCACGGTAAATGCCCGTTGCAGGAAATCCTTTGCCTTTTCCCACAAAAGCTGCATTACATTTTTGGCTCCCGGTAAACGATAGTTTGGAAGCTCCATGACAAAGGGGACCGGTTTTCCCTTAAATAAGGTATTGTTATATAAGAATGCGATCAGGATTCCAACTACAATACCAAGCAGATATAAGCCTGACATGATAAAGGCTCCCCTCCCCGGAAAAAAGGTGCTGACAAAGAAAGAATAAATCGGCAGTTTTGCAGTACAGCTCATAAACGGTGTCAGAAGGATTGTCATCTTTCGGTCCCGTTCACTGGTCAGGGTTCGCGTTGCCATAACGGCAGGCACAGTACAGCCAAAACCGATCAACAAAGGAACAATGCTTCGTCCGGAAAGTCCGATCTTACGCAGTAATTTATCCATTACAAATGCAACACGCGCAATGTATCCGCTATCTTCCATCAGTGACAGAAAGAAAAAGAGGGTCACAATGATGGGAAGGAAGCTCAGTACACTTCCAACGCCTGTAAAAATGCCGTCAATGACCAGGCTGTGTACTGCGCTATTGACATGTCCTGCTGTCAAAGCGATATCCACCAGCGACGATATCTGATCAATCATAAACTCCAGCATTCCCTGCAGCCATGCTCCGATCACATTAAAGGTCAGATAAAATACCAATACCATAATTCCGATAAAGCAGGGAATTGCCGTATATTTTCCTGTCAGGATTTTATCAATTTTTTCGCTTCTGATCCTTTCTTTACTTTCTTTGGGCTTTGTAACCGTCTGCTCACATAAACGTTCGATAAAATCAAATCTCATATCTGCAATGGCTGCGCTTCTGTCTACCTTACGCTCTGTCTCCATCTGTTGCACGATATGTTCCAGCATTTCTGTTTCATTCTGATCCAGCTTCAATCGTTTCAGGATCAGGGCATCCCCTTCAATTACCTTCGTTGCTGCAAAACGCACCGGAAGACCTGCTGCCTGCGCATGGTCCTCGATCAGATGGATCACTCCATGAATGCAGCGATGAACCGAGCCGTCATGATCCGTCTTGTCACAAAAATCCTGTCTAAGGGGATGCTCCTGATATTTTGCAACATGTATCGCATGCTTTACCAGCTCGTCCACACCTTCATTTCTGGCAGCCGAAATCGGAACCACAGGAACTCCAAGCAATGCTTCCATTCCATTGACGTCGATGGATCCCTGGTTTCCGATTACCTCATCCATCATATTTAACGCAATGACCATTGGAATATCCATTTCCAGCAGCTGCATTGTCAAGTACAGATTCCTCTCAATATTCGTGGCATCCAGAATATTGATGATTGCCTTCGGCTTTTCATCCAGTACAAAATTCCGTGAAACAATCTCTTCATTACTATAGGGAGACATGGAATAAATTCCCGGAAGATCGGTCACTTCCGTATTGGGATATCCCTTGATAGCGCCAGATTTCCGGTCTACGGTTACTCCCGGGAAATTTCCCACATGCTGATTGGAGCCTGTCAACTGGTTAAATAATGTTGTCTTTCCACAATTTTGATTTCCCACCAGAGCATAAGTCAATTTTGTGCCTTCCGGCAGCGGATTTTCATCTTTTCCGAAATGATTTCTGCCTTTTTCGCCCAGTCCCGGATGTTCCGAGTCTTTCACCTTTTCAATTCGCTTATGCTTCTGGCTTCTTTCCTTTATTTCTTCAATCTCTATCTGAGCAGCCTCTGACAGCCGAAGTGTCAGCTCATAGCCATGGATCTGCAGCTCCATAGGATCTCCCATAGGTGCCAGCTTTACAACCGTCACTTCCGCTCCCGGGATCATTCCCATATCAAGAAAATGCTGACGAAGTGCGCCTTCGCCGCCTACACTCTTTATGACGGCATTGTTGCCGACTTTCAACTCTTTTAATGTCATGACGTTTCTGTGTCTCCTTTTATTTTCGCTTATTTCGGTAATTTTTGCCAGACGGTTACTGCGATATGAGATATCGGATGTGATACCCTGGGTTGTAACTGTCCGGTCTGCTTTATCACTCATTTCTTTCCTTCTCAAAATAGCTCTTAATGATATTTTTTGTCAATAGCAAGTTTCTAACTATTCTTTCCCATAAAAAGAGCTACGAAATTGCTCCCGTAGCAGATTTTCATAGCTGTTTATCTATTGTATATCGTACCTATGGAAAACACTTTATGAAAAATGTTTCACAGTAAAAAACATAAAAAAGGTATCTCCAAAGCCTCAATGCCGTCCTTGGCTCCCAAGACACAAAATCCGCCTGCTTTGAAGAAATCACGCAGCGCCCGAACCATCTTCGGCTCGTCATCTACAATTAAAATGCATCGTTTATTTTCGTTCATGCAGCTCACCCCCTGTTTAGGATAACTGTTTTTCCAGGTCCGTTATGTCAACAGTCGCTCCAATTTTATTCTGAATGGCATCCTTAAATTTTCCTTCTTTTGTCATTGCTGTAATCAGCTTTGCAAGCATATCATCAATCTGTGTCTGCTCGATGTTACGTCGGAACGTACACTTGTGCCCGGTAGCATTCACGGTATTCTTGCAATAATAGTAATATCTGGTCTTGTTATCTTTTCGCCCTGCATAAGCTGTAAAGAGCTGAGTACATCCGCCGCATTTCTGCCAAATCAGGATAATTTAAATACAAGGACGAAATCAACTCCGTCCTTGCCCTCTTCAATATCATTCAACATCCGCATAAATTCCTGACGACCTTTTATATTCTTCCCGGAATGCCCTTCATCGGAATATTCTTCTACAATCTCCATATCCTGAAATTCAGCATATTTTCTAAGCTTATCCTTCTGCGCATTCAAGTTGTAACCATCAACCTGAATTGCTGTTGATACACGAGTATATATGTAACATTTTGTACTCTTTTTCAATACGTTCGCTCCTCTCTAGTGTGGTAAAATCAAAGTTGGATTTTTCAACAGCGTGGCAATCACCGGGGCATATTTAGATATTCCATAATCTTCAACAATACTGGTTATTCTAGCGCCTGCATCCTTTGATGAAGCCCCACATAAGAAAACCCTTTCATCAGCAGTTCCATAATCCAACACTATAAATCGATCATGAAATATACCGCCTGTCTTTTTCATTGATATTTTTACGGATGGATATTCTTTGCAAAAATCCGTAAATTCTATATTGTGAAGTTTATTATTTCCAACATTATCGCTGAACAAAGTAATATTTACTCCTGTAGGAGAATTTTTAAGATGTACCAGCGTTCTTAATCCAATATAATTGTCAACGACATATATTGACGACTTTGCCTGTTTATAAATGGACTCATACACCTCATCTGCACTACTGAATTTTGCATTAAACATGAGCCACTTGTCATCATCGTCTGAAACAAAGCTGTTCATCATATCCACAAGTTCAGATTTTGTCACAACATCCTTCAAGCCTTCTGCGACATCGGAAATCTGTTTTTCAAGAGATATCATATCCGAATTAATTTTGCTAATTTCAATTTTGTTGTTAGCAGTCTCCATGCTTAACTGAAGTATTTCCCGC
>ULUL01003809.1_pt1 | contig 22484 bp, 18 predicted proteins | sample 1958481 | NCBI WGS metagenome assembly ULUL01 (sample SAMEA4835759, study PRJEB28245) | human gut metagenome | biome: gut microbiome; material: fecal sample | place: Denmark | collected 2008 | reverse complement strand
ATTTATTACAAAGAGAGAATTTTTTTTTAATTCTCTCTTTTTTTTGAAATAATTTAACTTTGTTTTTAGTCGGTTAAGCAAAATAATTTGTCAATATAAAACTGGATAATGTTAAAAAATATTAAGTATCTGAAATAATTATCAATTAAGCTTTTCAAAATGTTTCAAAAAAATTAAACAGTTAAACAATATAGATTTTTCAAGAAAAAAAGTTTAAATTTCAAAATGTAGATTATGAAATACAAATTTTTCGGCAGGGATGTCGAGCAGGGATGTATAAATTTGAAGAGTAAATAATCGGTGTAACATCTAGTATTGTGCGGTTTTAACGTTTATCGCTTGGAGATTTTGAGGATATAGAGCTATGCTGATGCGTCATTGTAACGTAAATACCGAGCCTTCTGAGGTTTGGTTTCTTAAAGATATTGAGTTTTTTACAAATAGAATTTTGTTAATAGGCAAATGTGATATATGTAAAAAAGACATTATAACACTTATTGAAGTTCGTAAAAAAGACAATATTCCTTTTGTTAATGTTCTTTCGGGGCAAAAAGCTATAAAAGTAAAGACCACAGAAAAGAAACGTATTGATTATACCCTTTCTTCACTTAATCAGCAAAGTTCCAGTTGGGTTTATGGCGTGAACGTTGGAATTAAAAATAAAAATGGTGATGTTACTCAAGTTCGACAATATGCTGCTGATTTTAACGGCAAGCGTAAAATTGTTAAACGGATTATAGTTTAGCTCTTATAGAGTTATCCTCAGCAAGGGGGATTCTCTCCCTTGCTTCTCCTCCCCTGCAAGGGGGTCTTATGAATGCTCAAAACTTACCGTCATTAACTGTACAGCAAAACGCCTTTGTTTTTCACCTCTTTACCGATTCAATCGGTGATAGAGCAAAGGCTTATAAGTTATCTTACGATTGTAAAAATTCTTCTGAAAAAACTATTTATGAAGAAGCCTCAAAATTATTAAAACACCCCAAGATTACCCCATGGATAGCATATTATGAGCAGTCATTACAAGAGTTTCAGGAAAATGAAATTAAATATACCCGTCAAGATTTCTTTAATGACCTCGATAGAATAAGAGCTAAAACAGAAGATACAAAAAACGTAGGTGTTGCACTTAAAGCCGTTGAGTTGAAAGGTAAAGCAGCAGGGCACTTAAAAGATAATGTCGAAATCTCAGGTAAGACAGTAGTTCAAATGGGAAATGTTGAAGTTGATGGGAGTGCAATTAACTTTAATGTAGGTAGTGGTATTAATGAAGCTGAAACTTCCTCAAATACTTAATATTCCACCTAAGCTCTATCCTTTTATAACTGATTTTAATAAGTATTCAAGATTTTTAGGTGAGGGAGGTAGAGGCTCAGGGAAAACGCAAAGTGTTGAAAGAATTCTTTTACATATCGCCGAAAAACGTAAAGTACGTATTTGTTGTGGTCGTGTAATCAAAGATTCAATAGATCAATCAGTTAAACAAGGTTTTAAATCTCTCATTGAAGAATTTAATCTTGATTTCACTGTTACTGAAAAAGAAATCAGACACAATAAAACTGGCTCAACAATCTTTTTTAAAGGGTTTCGCGAAAATGAAATCGTTAATATAAAAGGTCTTGAAGGTGTTGATATTCTCTGGATTGATGAAGCTGAAACCGTTACCAAAAGGGCGGTTGATGTTATTGTTCCTACCATTAGAAAGCCTAATTCTAAGATTATTTTTACAATGAACAGATATGTCCGCAATGACCCTGTTTATATGTATTGTGTTGGCAGACCTGACTGTTTGCATATCTCAATTAATTATTTTGAAAATCCTTTTTGCCCTGATGTACTAATTAAAGAAGCTGAAATTTGTAAAGCTAAAAGTGAAAAAGATTATAACCATATATGGTTAGGTCATCCTTTAGATCAAGCTAATGATTTTCTTATTGCTTCTTCAAAGATTGAATTTGCAAAGACACTTAAATTCAACAATGAAATTATAAAAAAACATTCTGTTATGGCTGTTGACCTTGCAGGTTCAGGCGGTGATTTGAATGTCATGAAATTATTAACTCAGCAATCTACAAATGGTTGGCTTGAGGAAATTACAGAAAAATGGTCTGAGCCTGATACTGATATAACTATTGGTAAAATAATATGTTTTTATGCACTTTATAAGCCCGATATTTTGATAATTGATGCTGATGGTGTTGGTTATTCAATGGTTAATTCTATTAAAAAGTCAATACCGAAAACAATCGCATTCAGGGGCGCAGGTAAGGTTAAGAATATTAATAGTAATGCCAAAAATGCAAGAGCAGAGGGCTATTTAACCCTAAAAGAATTTTTACAAAATGGTTGGCTAAAACTTACATGTGAAAATTCTTGCAGACAGTTAGAGTACCTAAAAGTCATTTACAAACCAGGGTATGTTCTTATTCAAAGCAAAGATGAAATACGAAAAGAACAAGGAGAATCGCCTGATTTTGCTGATGCGTTAATGATGGCTGTTTATGCGATAGACAAATATTCTTACATGTTTCACCAAGATGAAGAACAAAGTTTTGGCAGGGTTATCACTGATTTTGACCCATTTGAATAGCGGATTGCGAGCAGAGGGCGAACAGGCTTGCAGAAGTGCAAGACTGTGCAGACCCGTTTAACGCGGGAATGAGTTCTTGCGAACTCCCGCTCCCGCAAGCGAGCAACCAAGAAATAACAGAAAGTGAGGTAATTATAATGTGTTCTACACCTAAAATGCCTGCTGTGTCAGGTAATACAGAAGTTGTCGCAACTCCTACCGCTGCTGATGCAAGTGTTACAAAAGCTAAAACCGCGCAAAGAAATAAAACTGCTGCAAATGCAGGACGGGATATTAGAACTTCTGCTCGTGGAATTTCTGAAGACGCAACAACAAATAAAAAGAAATTGCTCGGAGAGTAAGAATGAAACAAGAGTTGACTAAAAAGTTTTTTGAACAAAGACGTGCTGAATTAGATGCGCCGTTTAACGAGATAAAAGCAGACCTGCAAGAGCTTGCAGATTACTTTTATCCTCGTTCTGTTCGCTTTTTAGCTAAGAATGTCAACAAAACCAACAAAAGACGTAACAAGAAAATTCTTGATTCTACTCCTATTACAGCAGTAAGGAATTTTTCAAGCGGGATGATGAGCGGAGCCACTTCTCCTGCTCAAAACTGGTTTAAGTTCAAAATCAGAAATTACAATATGGAAAATGATTATGAGGTTAAAAGTTGGTGTGCTCAGGTTGAAAAACTAATGAGAGATGCTTTCAATGCCTCTAAAATCTATACAAAGTTACCTATTATTTATAAACAGCTCGGCGTTTTTGGTTTCGCTGCTTTGTCGTTAGAAACTGATTTTGATGATATTTTTGTCTGTAAAGTTTTGCCGATAGGCTCTTATAGATATGCCAAAAATTACAAAGGACAGGTTGACACTTTCGTAAGAGAATACTCAGAAACTGCAAAAAATATTGTTGAGCAGTTTGGGGAAGATAACGTTTCAGATGCTGTAAAAAATGCAAATAAGGAAAATCCTCTAGCGTATTTTGAGCTTATTCATTTTGTTATGCCTAATCCTAATTTTGACACAACAAAGGTATGGGCTAAAAACAAAAAATATATTTCTGTTTATTATGAAAAAGGCTCAACCGAAAATAAGTTTTTATCCGAAAGTGGTTTTGACAAATTCCCTTATGTTGTATTTGAAGCAGAAACAAATGGTGAAGATGTTTATCCAAGCGATTGCCCCGGAATTAACGCATTACCTGACGTAAAGCAGCTCTTTGAAATGATTAAAGAGTACGCAAAGGCTATAAAAAAGATTGTTTCACCGCCATTAAAAGGCCCCGCAAAATATAAAGATAGGTCAATATCAACTTTGCCAGAAGCCTATACCCCTGATGTAGATGACGGCGGTGAGGGAGTAAGACCTGTACATGAAGTAAATCCAAGAATACTTGAACTTGCTCAGCAGATTGAAACAATGAAAAACACAGTCAAAGAACATTTTTACAACGACTTGTTTGCAATGATATTGAATACTGCTGAACGTGGTCGTACTGCTACTGAGGTTAATGAGCTCAAAGAAGAAAAGATGGTACTGGTATCACCATTATTAGAGCAAATTCATACAGGTTTAGACCTTATTCATTGTTGGTGCTTTGAGGAATTTTTACGTGTGGACATTTTACCTGAACCGCCTGAGCAAATACAGGGTGGTGAATTAGAGATTGAATTTGTATCTACACTTGCACAGGCTCAAAAAGTTCAGAAAATTGCATCAATGGAAAGATTTTCAACTTTCACGATTAATCTTGCAAATACGCTTGACCCGATGCTTAGAGGAAAAATTAACGGCAGCAAAATGATTGATGATTATGCTGATTTTGCAAATATTGACCCGTCACAGATAAATCCTACCGAATATGTTGAACAAATGAGAGCAGCTCAAGAACAAAAACAACAGCAGCAAGAACAACTTGCAGCTATGCAACAAGGTACTGAAATGATTAAGAATATGGGCGGGGTTGATGCTATTGGCGCAGAATTAGCCGCTAGGGTTGGAATGTGATGAATGCCGATGATTTAAAACTGGTTATAAATAATGTTCTTTCTACTGAGGACGGTTACAAGTTTGTAAAACATTTAATTGAGGAATCAGGATGTCTCGATAAGACTATCAATTTTGACACGCTTAAAGCGTATTACATACGGGGTAAAAAAGATTTCGGGAATTATCTGTTGGAACTCATAAGAGTAAATAGCTTTAAAAATTTTATAAAAATTCAAGAAGAAAGAAAGGATTAAAAAGATGGCAGAAGAACTAAACCCAGAAATTGACAACCAAGCGGATACCTCAGGGCTTTCTTTGGATAACCCAGATAAGCAGGAAAACTCTGACCATGAGAAAAAAACGGTTAAAAAAGCTGATACCGATAATGGTGTCAATAACAATGATGTGAATGATTCAGCTCCTGAAACTTATGATTTCAAAGATGTAAAATTACCTGATGGTATGGAACTTGATGCTGAACTAACAGGAGAATTTTCTTCTATCGCAAAAGAGATGAAGTTATCTCAAGCTAAGGCTGATAAGTTTATGGGAATGGGTGTCAAATTATCTCAAAAATTACAGCAGAATTTTGAAAACGCAATCAAAGAAGCTCAAGGAAACAGAATCAAAGAAATTAAAACAATGTTAAATACAGACCCTGAGATTGGCGGAGCAAATTTGAAATCAACATTGTTGGAAGCCAACGAAGCATATAAAGCCTTTGTCTCTGAGGAAGCTGCAAATGTTTTAGCTGAGACAGGTCTAAATAACCATCCTGCAATAGTAAAAATGTTTAGAGATATTGGCAGGCAGGTAAAAGGCGATACTATCAAAGGTTTAGGCAGTCCAAAACATCAAAGAACCGCCGAAGATTGGTATCCATCAATGAAAAAACAAAATTAGTTAGTAGAAGAAAGCCCTTTTTACAAGGGCTTTCAAATTAAATAAGAAAGGGAAATAAGAGATGACAGTTCTTGCAACAAATTATTTGACATTGGTTGATGTAATGAAGCAGACAGTCGGGGATTCTATTGAAACTGATATTGCAGAAATCTTATCAGAATCCAATGACTTGCTTGCTGATTTGCATGTAATGGAATGTAATGATGGAACATCACACAAAGCCGTTATTAGACATGGCTTACCAAAAGGTACATTTAGAAAACTTTATGGCTATGTGCCTACAGAAAAATCAACTACTGAGCAGGTCGTTGATGTTACAGGAGAATTAGAATCTTACTCAACTCCTGATATTGACTTGATTGACCATTCAAAAAATCCTGCACAAACAAGATTAAATGAAGCACGTGCTTTCATTGAGGGGATGGGTCAAACTGCACAAGAAACAATAATTTATGGTTCTCGTGCTGAAAATGATGCAAAATTCGATGGTCTTGCCGTCAGATATTCAAAAATTTCAAAAGACAAAAAGAGTATCGGGTATAACGTTATTGATGCAGGCGGTACAGGCACTAATAATACTTCCATCTGGTTTATTACTACTGGCGAAAACGACGTTGCTCTTCTTTATCCAAAAGGTTCAAAGGCAGGTTTGCAACACTTTGACGATGGTATTCAAACTGAAACTAACGAAAAAGGCGAAAAAAGGAAAGTCTATCAAGACCACTTTAAACATAGTCTTGGCTTAACAGTAAAAGATTACCGCTCAACTTGTCGTATTGCCAATATTGATGTTGACAAACTCCTTAAGGGAGAAGTTGATTTGCTTGCTCTATTAAGAAAAGGCTATTTCAGAATTAAAAAACGCATTAAAAAGAATAAAAATGCAGACCAACAGGTGAGCAAAAGAACGTTTATTTACTGTAATTCAACGGTTGCAGAAATGCTCGATGCTGCTGCAACAGATAAAGCAAATGTCAATTTGAATATCAAAGAATATTGTGGTGCTGATGTTGCTCACTACAAAAATATTCCAATACGTGAAATTGACCAGATTCTGGAAACAGAAGAAAGAGTTCTTGAAGAAGAAGCAGCCTAAAACTGCTAAGGTTTTGGGGCTTCCTTAAATTGCCCCTATTTTTGCACAAAACAAAATAGCGAAATCGGGCGGGGCTGGAGCTAAGCGAAACGCCCCCTTGCGAGCGGAAACCGCGCTTTTCGCTCGCGCCCGTATTTCAAGAAAGGAGAAAACAAAATGTTAGATGATTTATTAAAGTTTTCAGATAATCAGGCTATTACAGCAACGGCTAATTCTGAAAATATTATTGACTTAGGCAAAGATAGAGAAATTGCTGCGGGTAATCCTGTTCCATTGCTTGTTACTGTAAAAGAAGATTTTAACAATTTAACAAGTTTGAAAGTTTCCATTGAAACATCAGCAACTGCTGATATGGAAGATTCTGTTGAACTTGCTTCTAGTACTGTTGAGCTGGCAAATCTTAAAAAAGGCAAAATGATTCCTATCTCATTTATGCCAGTCGGAAATAAAGGTTTTGTCAGACTGAAATATACGGTTACTGGCACAGCTCCGACAAAAGGTAAAGTGTCAGCTTATTTGACTGATGTTTTGCCTGTTTCTCATCACGATAAGTAAACCTTCTCCCTAAGTCATAAATCAAAGGAGCAGGTTTTACCTGCTCTTTTTCCAAGCAATGAAAGGTACAAAAATGAAAATAAAAGTAACAGAAAAAGCATGGTATAAAAAAACTCTCGTTGAAGAAGGAAGTGTCATTGATTTTGATGGTGATACCGTTCCTACTTGGGGAACTTTAGCAGATGGCGAACAAATCTCAGAATGCGAAGTAAACCCGATAGCTCAATCAGAAGGACAAAAAGATAAAAGTCAACAAAACGAGGAAAAACAGAATAATTCAGAAAAAAATAAAGAAAATCAAAACGAAGATGTACAAAACGGGACTGCTCAAGAGATAAATAATCAAGAATATCAATCAGAAGAGCAGGCTGTCAAAGAATTAGAAACACTTAAAGATTTGGCGGTAGAAAATAATGTTTGGCTTGAGATTGACGAAGAAAAAATGACCATACCCGAACAAATCGCAAAATTTAAAGCCGCTTTAGGAGTATAGTGTTATGGCGTATTCAAGGGAAATGATTTACAACATAACACTTAACAATCTTGGTGTGTCTGCTGTAATTCAGAATACAACTGAAACTAATCCTCGTACGACTGTTCTAAATAATCAGTATGAACTGGCAAAAGAACAAGTAATGAAAGATTTTGATTGGAATTTCTTAAATAGAGTAAGAGAACTTACTCCGTCAACAGAAGAAAGTCCAGACCCTCGATTTAAGTTTGCGTACGATTATCCTAATGATTGTATTGCTGCACGTTATCTTATTGACCCGTATAGCGGACAGTATAAGAAATTTGATGTAACAACAGATTCAAGCGGCAGTAAAATTATTGTTTGTAATATAAAACCTGCAAAACTATCTTACACCAGAGATATTACTTCTGCTGTACCTGAAACATATTTTACGTCTGAGTTTGTATCGGCTTTATGCTTCTACCTTGCTTTTTTATGTGCTGAAACCATTACAGGGGCAACCGACAAAAAACAAAGCAATTACCAAGCGTATCAATATGCACTAGCTAAAGCTAAAGCAATGAACGCAAATGAATCAACAGAAAAAGACGAAGATGAAACAACTTATCTTGATGCAAGGAATTGATAAATGAGAGTAACACAAAATAGTTTTACTGGTGGTGAGTTATCTACTCCTTTAAATGCACGAAATGATTTAGCCAAATATTCAAATGGCTTGAAAAAATTAAAAAATGGTTTTGTACAACAAGAGGGAGCCGTATCTAATCGTGCAGGTATGGAGTTTGTTGGCGAGATAAAGGATTCATCTCAAAAAGCCAGATTAATACCATTCTCATTTAATACAGAACAAACTTATGTTATTGAGGCAGGCAATAAATATTTTCGATTTATCAAAGACGGTGGTTATATCATTTATCCCGATGATTATAGGGAGCCAAGTAAAAGAGGGCAAATCGTTGAAATAGAAACTCCATATACTACAGATGAACTATCTATTTTAAAGTATGCTCAAAATGCAGATGTTTTAACTATATGTCATCCTAATCATCCTCAAATAGAATTATCCCGTTATTCTCATTATGACTGGAATGTCAAAACAATAGATTTCAAACCTAAAGTAAATCCACCTGCAAATCTCAGGGCTCAATGGACCGGAAAAACAGAAAACCCCAGAATTTATACATATCTTGTTACTGCAGTAGATGATAACGATGAAGAAAGTAACAGATCTGCTGAGGTTCAGGTACAAGGTCGTATAGAAAGCAACTGGGCGGTTGGGGAGTATATGACAATCACGTGGGATGCGGTACCTAATGCTGTTGAGTACAATGTTTATCGTGCTGTAAATGGTATTTTTGCCTATGTTGGCACAGCTACAAAATGTACTTTTACGGATGATAAAATAGAGCCTGATTTATCTTCTACTGCACCTATAGCCAAAAATCCTTTTGAAAATAATTATCCATCTGTTGTTAACTATTTTCAGCAAAGAAAAATCTATGCAAATACAAAGAAAAATCCTCAAACTATTTATTCTTCTCAAACAGGCACATCAGACAATTTCAATGTATCAAGGCCGCTTGTTGCTTCGGATGCCGTAACTATAACTATTTCAGAAAGAGAAGTTAATGAAATCAGGCACATTGTTGCTATGAATGATTTAATCGTTTTGACTTCCTCGGCAGAATGGAAAGTAAACGGTACCGACGGCTCTTTTTCAGCAAGTCCGCCGCCGGTTGCAAAGCCTCAAAGTTATTACGGGTGTTCACATGTTATGCCTGTTGTGTCAGGTAACATGATTTTATTTGTTCAAGCAGGCGGATCTGTATTAAGAGACTTAGGGTACACGTATGTTTCTGACAGCTATGACGGTGATGAGCTGACTATTTTTGCAAATCACTTATTTAAAGGTCGGCAAATAGTTGATATGGCTTATGCTAAAGAGCCGTTCCGTATTGTTTGGTGTGTATTATCAGATGGAAAATTAGCAGGTTTAACATATAACAGAAAACAAGAGATTTCAGGATGGCACAGACACGAAACTGATGGAGAGTTTGAGTCCGTTGTTTGTATTCGTGAAGGGTATGAAGATGTTGCTTATTTCATCATTAAGAGAAATATCAACGGGCAGGATAAGAGATATGTAGAGCGTATGGCTACTCGTATTATAAACAAAGCAACAGATTCTATTTTTCTTGATTCCGCATTGAAATATGAGGGTGAACCCGTTGATGTATTAAAAGGATTGGAGCATCTTGAGGGGAAAACCGTATATGTTAATGCTGATGGCGGTATTGAGAAGCATGTTGTTGAAAATGGCAGCATAACTCTTAACGATGAGGCTTCTATTATTTCAGTCGGTTTACCTTATGAATTTGAGTTTGAAACACTAAATATAGAGGGTGAAAATACTCATGGACTAAAGAAAAACATAAATAGAATTAATATAAAAATCAACGAGTCTAGAGAAGATTTTTATATTGTTGGTACAGATGGCTCTGAGTTTCAAAATGAACGTTCTATTGAAAGTGTTGATGGTAGCCCTGATTCTGCTGCAAAATTGTTTTCTAAAGATATAGATATAACCCCTTTTGCTTATTGGACACAAGAGGCTACTGTACATATAAAACAAAAATTACCATTACCATTATCAATTTTGAGTATTTCGGCAGTAGTACAACTTGAGGATGTTGCTTAATGTATAGAGCTGAAAAAAACTTACAGGATTTTAAATATATCCTCAATAGATTGAGAAAAGAGGACAAGGAAGAAGTTAAAGCCGTCTTTGGTAAACATTGGAAAAAGAAAACTATTGAAAATCTTATGCACACTGATTTTCAAATTTTGTTAGGCAAAACTAAAAACGGTGATATTCCAGTTTTGATGGGCGGAGCTTGGGCTGTTGACAAAAATAATCCAGCTATAGCAACTGTATGGATGTTATCAACCCCTGAAATCGAAAAACATCAAATTTCTTTTTTGAGAGAACTAAAAAAAGAAATAGCATATTATGATGAAAAGTTTGCTATTACTTTTAATCATATTTATAAATCAAATACTTTAGCAAAGAAATGGTTAAAATGGGTCGGGTACAGGTTTCCAAACGAAGAAAAGAAACTTACTCCTCTTGATAGAGCCTTTTTATCAATAAATGTTCCCGACGGGTTTGAAATATTTTATCGAGAAAGACCAGTGAAAGGATTGGGTGAATAATATGTGTGTAATATCAAGTACTGTTGGTGCCGCAATAATGACTGCTTTAAAAGTAGTAGGTTCTGTAATGGCGATAGCTTCTACAGCTATAAGCGTACCTGCTTCTATACAGCAAGGTAAAAATGCTCAGGCAATGTATAATTATCAGGCTAAAGTTGCAAAAAAGAATGCTGATATTGCTCAACAGAATGCAGACCAAGAAAGACAAGCAGGTATTGAAGAAGCAAGATGGCAGAGAATAAAAACTTTGCAAAGCATTGGTTCTCAGCAGGTTGCGATGGCAGGTAACGGTATTGATATTACGTTTGGTACAGCACTTGATACGATTGAAGATACTGCTCAAATGGGAGAACTTGATGCTTTAATGATTCAATATAATTCTGAACGTGCAGCACAAAATTATGAGCAACAGGCTAATAATTTCAATAATCAAGCTAATCTTGACGTTATTGCCGGTAAAAATGCAGCTACAGCAGGTGCTATTAATGGAGTTGCCTATGGGTTAAACGGTTTATCTCAAGGTTTAGGTAGCTTAGGCAGTGTGGCAGACAAATGGAAGTCGTCAGGCACTTTAACAGGAAAAACTCCGTCAATCTCAAAAACACCCAAAACATCAAAGGGTTACACAGGAATGTTACCGCAATTAAGTTTTTAAAATTTAGACAACTTGTGTTTTTTTAAAGTTTTATCAACTTGATTAAATTTATAATTATAATATGTTCCAAAACCTATGATTACAAACATTCCTATTAAAGCTAAAATATCAGAGCTATTCATCTTGTAATCTCCTTAAATTATTATCAATTCTGTTATTAATACTAAGTATATTTTGTAAAAATATGATGTCAAAATAAATTCCCGGGATTACTAATAACAAAATATTAACGGTGGAAAAACTCTTTGTCAGTACAATACCGGCAAGCCCGCTTGTTATAACTATAACAACAGTTATAAGACTTGTTCTTAAGTTCATCAAATTTTTATTTATTTCTTTTAAAGCTTCCATGCTTAGTATTATAAATTTGTTTTGTATTATTGTCAATCAATCCAAAGAGGAGTATTATGCCGCAAGTTCCTATATATAATCAGCCCACTGTAAAAAATCAAAGAACGCCTCAAGGGTATAATCAAGTTAGTGTTAACGGTGATATGGTTGGTGAAAATATTGCCCGCGCTAATTATGTTCTTGGTCGAATGGGCGAAAATATAAGTGATAATATCCAAAAACAGTTAGATCAGTTATATAAGACAAAAATTGTTGAGGTTACTAATAAGCTTGACACTTATACCCAACAGAGTTTATATGACAAGGATAACGGATATTTTTATAAAACTGGTAAAAATGCAGCAGGTCAAGCACCTGTTGTTATGCAAAGCTATGATGAATATTCTCAACAGTTACTTGAGGAATCTGGACTTAAGGGTACTTATAAATCAATGGCTGTTAATGCTATTGCCTCAAAAAGAAATACTGTTTTTGCTTCTGTCAATAAACATGATGCAGATGAAACAAAGAATTGGCAGAACAGTGTTTATACAGAAAAAGAAAATAATCTTTTAAATCAGGCTATTCTTGACAGAAACGACGATACTTTATTAGCTAAAAATTTAAAACAAGGTTATAACGCTATTGAACTTCAAGCTGAATTGCAAAATTGGGATGATGATACAAAATCATTAAAAAAAACTGAGTTTGCTTCAAAACTCCATGAAGGAGTAATTGGTTCTTTGCTATCAGATGGCAGTTTAAGAGCTAAAGAATATTATGAAGCGCACAAATCAGAAATATTACCAGATAGACACAATTCCATATTAAACGCTATTAATACAAATGACAAAAGGTATCAGGCAAGAAGTATTGTTGAGGGGCTTATTGCAAAAGATTATACTCTTGAACAAGCTTATGATGAGATTGATAAAATAGAAAATATTGATTTACAAGCTGATGTTCGTTCGCAATACGAAAGTAAGATGCGAGAAAAAGATAGAGTTCAAACTGAGCAGGACAGAGCCAAAAGTCAAGCATCGTGGGATAAGGTTATAAGTACATTGCAAACCAATCCTGATATGGCATATCAAGCAATAGATGTTACTCAATCACCAGAGGCAATTAAGGCTCAGATGTCTTATATTGAACAAATGAGGAAGTTTGGAGAAATCAAAACAGGTCATCAGGTTTACTTAGATTTACAGGAAAAAATGACTTATGATGCTGAGGGATTTAAGAATACCGACTTAAATCCGTACAGACCTTATTTATCCGAAAGTGATTTTAAAAATTTCAAAGAAGCTCAAGACAAAATTGGGAGTATGGAATATACAATTATTCAAGAAGATAACAAAGCTATTGATGCCGCACTCAAAGAAATCGGCGGTCATGATAAAACTGAAAAAGTTATCTATTCCGAAGTTCAATCTCTTGTTAATGAATTTGAGAAAAGACATGGACGTAAGATTAACGACAGCGAATTACAGTCTATTGTTGATAGTCTTGGCTATAAAGGTGAGGACGGCATAAAAACCTATAAAAATATAGAAAAAGGTATGGCTGAACAGGTAGGCTTTATCAAAACTATTACTAATGATTTTGCATATTTTGAAAAAATACATAAAAGGCAGCCCGATTCAAAAGAGCGTTCTCAGATTATTCACGATAGAGCAAATAAGATAATACGCCAAAAACGGGATGACCTTCAATCTAAAATTGATGCGACTTATGCAAAACCTCATGAAACAAAAGAATTAACTTATTATGCAGATAGTTATATTCCCGAATTGGGTAAAGAGTTGGGTACAAAGTTTACTATTGTTCAGGGCGGACGTTACAGACCTGCAAACGGAAGATACACATCATATCATTCAACAGGTGAAGCCGTTGATGTTTCTATGTCAGAACATTCAAACCTTATAAAAGAGAAATTTTTTGCGGCGCAGATAAAAAATCCGCAAGTCAGAAAAATCGGTACCTCAGACCCTTACATCCTTGCTAAGTTTAGAGGTAATCCTAAAATTAAAGATGAAAGGGCTTTTGATAAACAATACGGTACAAATCATGTTAATCACGCTCATATTACTTTAAATACAAATAAAAATAGAGCAAAGAATAATAATGTTTACAAAGTCGGTAACTATATAGTAAGAGTTAAAGGATAAAAATAATGCCAGTTTTTGAAATAACATCACCTGATGGCAGAGTTTTAGAAATCGAGGGTGATAAGGCTCCGTCAGAAAGTGAATTAGATAATATTTTCAAATCCATTCCTGCACAAACAAATCAAGGTTCTGTGAACCAATCAGCATTATCAAATGTTAAATCAACAGATGATGAGTCTGAAATAGGTATGTCTATTGCTGATAGATTTAATAAATTAAGACAGGATGCTGTTTTATATGCACAGAATGTACCCAAAAAAGAAAAGGGTATGTCTTGGGTTGAATACGCAAAGTTAAGAAAAAAATATGATGAAGATTGGAATTTGAATACTCCTGAATTAAACCCCTTAAAAGCCATGTGGAAAATGAGTGTTCTCGGCTCTCTCAATGAAAAACTTTATCGTGGGCAGAAAGAAAAAAGAGCAGAAAAATATACAGATAATTCAGAAGTTTTAACTCAAATTCCTGCGCAAGCTCAAGCTGATTGGTTAAAAAAAGGAGAGATAAAAGTAGGCGAAGCATTTATGCGTTCAGACTGGTCAAGAGCTATACCTTTTCTTGCGAGCGGTACTACATTAGATGAAGCAACTGACATCAAAAGAATTATTGATAAAAAGAATAAAGGTGAGGAATTATCCAAAAAAGAAATTACTCAGCTTAACGCTTATATTCTTGATGTCGCAGAGCAAAATTATAGGGGTGTATCTTTCGGTGGCAAATTGATACAAGGTGCTTTAGAGTTACCGTCTTTTGCGGGTGAATTTATGGCTACTGGTGGCTTAGCTTCAATAGGGAAGAATGCCATCCAAAAGACTATAACCAAAGGTTTGCAGGATGCAACAAAGAAAGAGGTTTGTAAAAGATTAACGAAAGGTCTTATTGAGGGTGCAGCAGGTGCTGTCGCAAGAACATCTTTAGGTATGCCTCAACGAGTTGCAGAGAACTACGGGATGAGAAAACTTCACGATAGTTTGGGTATAACAGACAAAGGGCAAGTTGTTCTTGAAACTGCTGACACTTCACCTGCTCTTACTTTTTTAAAAGCATGGGGTGATACTGTAATTGAAAATTGGTCAGAAGAAATGGGAGCAGGATTAGGAGAGGCAGCAGGGTTATCTTTTAAAGGTTTAAATAAACTAGCCAGTCCTCTTGAGAAAAAATTGTTTTCTCGTAATACAAGAGCTGCGTTCATAAAAGCTATGAGAAAGTTGAGACCTAATGCTACTGTCAAAGATATTATGACACGAGCAGGCTTTAACGGCATTCTTGAAGAAATGGGCGAAGAACGTGCAGGGGATGCATTACGTGTCATTTTTGGTATTGATGACAGACAGGATATTTCTACTTTTGAAAAATTGTGTGAAGCTATCAATCCGGGAGCAGAAGAGTTATTGCTTGAACTAGGTTTATTTTCTATTCCTGGCTCAATGAGTTTTGCTGCTTCACAAGTTGCAAGACATTTAAGAAGCCAAAATCTTGATGAGCAAACAATTTCTGATTATATGAAATTCACGTCTGAACTTGAAAAAGAAAAATTTTTAGGTGATATTGCTGATAATAAAGATTTAACAAATGTTATTGATTTTGAGAATAGCGTAAGAGATTTAAAAAACAGATATTTTACTCAAAACCTTAATGCTGGTCTTGAAAAGGAAGAAGCCTTAGCTGCTGCTGATATTCAAGCTAATGCAGTTTCTTCTCTTGCAAAAAATATCGATATGGATATAAATGAGCTAAATAAAGAGTTTGCTATCAATACACAGAGTTTGACAGTTGAACAGGCAAAAGCTCAACAACAAGAGGATGCAAAAGTACTGCGAGGCGGTATTGAAATGAATGTTGAACAACATAATCAACCGCTATACCAGTCTGTTGAAAATGCGGGTGCTGCTGAAAACGAACTTGCTGATGCCGCAAAAGAATGGAGAGAAAAAGGAACTGAAAGCAAGTATTTTAAAAAGTGGTTTGGTGATAGCAAAGTTGTTGATGAAACGGGTAAACCGCTTGTTGTTTATCATGGTTCAGAAAATTCATTTGATACTTTTGATAGAGAAAAGCTTGGGACAAAAAGTTTTGATATAATGTCTTATTTAGGTTTTCATTTTACACCTAATAAAGAAATGGCTGAAAGGCTCTTTGTTAAAGCAGACACTAATGTTATGCCAGTTTATTTAAAGATTGAAAATCCTTATGTAACCTCAGAAAGCAATATAGTTAAAGAAGCATTATTATTTGCTCAAAAAAATGGCAAAGTTCCTTCAAATGTAAAATTAAATAAAATATTACAAATGCCTTATTTTTCTCAGCAAAAGAAATCAATCGTTACTGTTTTAAGTGATGATGCGTCAAGAATATATTATGGGGAAACTCCTTTTATTGATTACAAAGATATTACAAATGATTATTTAAACTATCTAAAAGAGCAGGGATATGACGGAATAAAATATATAAATGAAATAGAGTGGGCTGACGAGAAGCGATATGACTATATTGTATTTAACCCTGAACAAATTAAATCTGTAAACAATCAAGGAACTTTTGATACTGAAAATCTGAATATATATTTTCAGTCTGCTTATCATGGAACGCCTCACAGATTTGATGAATTTTCTCTTGATAACATTGGAACTGGTGAAGGTGCACAGGCTCATGGGTGGGGCTTGTATTTTGCTGAAAATAAAGAGATTTCTGAAAATTATAGAGATACACTAGCAAAAGAGGTATATGAATATAAAGGTAAGGAATATTCTGTAAGAGATGATTTATTTTTTATTCTGAAACAGATTTATAGATATGGAAAAGATGAAAAGATAAAAGAAAAAGAATCGCAAATAAAACATCAAAAATGGGTTTTGAGTTTAAAAAATATTGAAGTAAGAAAACAAGAAAACAAAAATTTATATCAGGAATATCAAAAACTCAAGAAAAAAGGCAAAAAGATTGGTGATAGTGATTTTGATGAAATAGATAATAAATTAAGAATAATAGAATATGTTATTAATAACGATTATGATTTTTCAAATTTAAAGACATCGTTAAAAGCAACGGAAAAAGAGTTGCAAAAATATAAAAAAATTGATGAAGAAAAAATTAAATTAAATAAAGGACAAGTTTTCAAAGTTGACATTCCTGAAAGTGATGTGCTACTTGATGAGGATAAAACTTTTAATGAGCAATCTGAAATAGTACAAAATGCATTAAGAGAAGTACTCCTTGATGAAAAATTCAGTGAATACTTTGTGGATTTTGGAAGTGCTGAAGAATTTGCAGAATCAGAAATAACTAATTGGGAAAGTGGTTTTAGGGGCGGAAATATTTATGACCGTTTATCAAAATTATTAGGTTCTGACAAAGAGGCTAGTTTACTTCTTAACGAATACGGTATTAAAGGGATTACATACAATGGCTATGAAGATGGTCGTTGTTATGTTGTTTTTGACGACAAAGCAATAAGAGTTCTTGAAACGTATTATCAATCTCAAAACGAGCAAGGCGGTATTGATGATGCCAGAGGATTTACTTATCAGAGATTTAATTTTGACGGAACAACAAAAGATAATTTGATTGTTCTATTGAAAAATAAATCTGATAAATCTACTTTGCTGCATGAGTTTGCACACGTTTATTTGACAACACTTAATAATCTTGCTTTAAGAAATGACAGGGCTAAAGAGCTTCTAATAACAGTTAATAAATGGTTAAATTATAACGGTGTTGAATATACCACCAAACAGCACGAAAAATTTGCCAACGGGTTTGTTGCATATGTAAAAAGCGGTAAAGCTCCTACATACGGCTTGAAACGTGCTTTTGAAAACTTTAAGAGATGGCTCAATGATTTATATACAAATCTTTCTTTGAGTGAAGAAATAGAACTTGATAATGATACTAAAAAAGTTTTTGATGAGCTGCTAGGTGATAATACTATTGAGGCAAAAGATAAAAGAGTTGAGGACTTAATCAATAAAGCTAAACAAAATGCTTTGTTACGCTTGAGCTATGAGTATGCAGAAAAAAGAAAAATAACGCCATTATATTTAACCGAAAAGCAAAAACGGTTTAGAGATGCTGCTTATGAAATATTATATACTGCTGCAATTCATACAAAAGATTCTGATGGCAAGCCGTTAATACAAAATATACAAGAACTTTATATGCTTTTTGGCAACAGTTCTAACTACCAAAAGAAAAATAAAGGAATAAAGCACCGTAGAGAAAAAATAGAACTATATCTACTTGAGGCAGATGACCCATTTTCTGGTGGTGATGGTTTTCAGCGTAATTGGGCTGAGTTCTTTCATGATCCCGGGGTAAGTTATGAAAATATGGATACGGGGTCAGATGCTGAACTTGTAAGACAAGCATTGGATGTTATCAATGAAAAACGCTATTTGTACGATTCCAATAACTTAAATGAGTTTAACGAAGATGATGTAAAAAAAGCTCAATATGAATTGGAGTATCTGATTAATGACTACAAAAATACTAAGAATAAAGATATTACTATGGCTGCTTTCTTTAATTGGGCAGATAGTGTACATCCTTATATTCAAGAGGACATCGTTACGCAATGGGAAAACCGAACTAATGAAATAGACAGATACGAAAATTTGACAGAGTTTCAAAAAGCTAAAGAAGATTTAAAGCTCTATGCTGCAACTCTTGAGGGCTATGGGGATTATTCTTCACAATTTGCTGAGTATGCCCGCAAAATAATCAAACGGCTTGATTTTATGACAGAACACGACAAGATGAAAATTTTTGATAAGCTAAAAGAATATAACTCTTTCAGAGAAATTGAAAGAAATCTTGACAGCGTTATGGATTATGCCGAAACTCTTAACGATGTTTCTTTAAGAAAAAATCTTGCTGACACAATTATTAATGAAATTAAGCGAACTACCCCCGAGATTGTTAAAGGCACTAAGAAAACACGATACGACTATCAGACAAATAAATTATTTGAACGTCTGAGAGAAATTAATCGCATGAAGCAGGAGCAGGTAAACGATTTATATGACGCTTATGTAAACGGCGAACTTGAAAGACGTGCCGCACAATTTGAAGAAAACGGAACTATAACAGGTAAGACAGAGGATTTTTTTGAAGATATAGAAAATTCCTTTATTCAATTTAAGGCAAACGGTATATATTACAATTCAACAGAGGCATTACAAACATTACTTGATAAAATTCAGAATGCAAAATTTACGGGTAAAGTTGCCCGTGATGAGATGGATTTTCAACAAAGGATGAATCAGCAAAACTGGATAAATAATTGTGCCAAAGCCGTTGAAGCTCATAAAGGTAATGTCGGAAAACTTGAAGAATTATACTCAATGGAAGCAAATTTTGATTCAATGCTTTCAATGATTTTTGATGACAAAATAAAAGATAAATTCAGTCTTGACCTTTTGTATGCTCAAGTTGACGGTAAAGTCGGCAAAGACAGACAAGAAGTTTTAGATAAAATAGCCGATGTCTTTGGCTACAAGGGAATTTTAAAAGGTACTATGCTCAATAATAAATTTATTGAGATGGCAAATGATAAATACACTATAAAACAAAGATATGCTAATAAATATCAAACTGATGATTTAGGGGTGTGGAATTGGGAAACTGTTACACTTTCAAAGATGGAAGTCCTTTATTATTATATTCAGGCTAAAAATCCTACATCTTATGAAATGCTGACAGATATGGGAGATGAAACAAGAGCACCAAAAGGACAATTTGACAGAACTGAGTTTGAGGATTTATTGTCTAATCTTACTCCTCAAGAAAAACTTATGGGTGATATTCTGCAAATGGCAGCAGAAAAATATTATCCTGAATTAAATAAATATCATATAAAGAAACACCATATTGACATGGGAAAAGTAACCTGTTATTTCCCTCGTAAATCTGAGCTTAAAGAAGTTAATGAACTTGATTTATTTAATCAATATACAGAAAAATCAACAAATCCGAAGTTTGTTAAAATGCGTTCAGCAGGACCGTCAATAAGAATTGTGCCCGCAAATCCTGTAAACGTTCTGTTTAACCATATTCAAAAGGCTAACACCATTATTATAATGGGTGATCAGCTAGACTTAATGAATAAAGTTTTTAGAGATAATGATTTAAAAACTAAAATAAAAGCCGTGTTTGGCGATAAGGCATATACAGAATTTATGCAACATGTTACGGCTAATCTCTATGACGGACAAACAACAACTCTTTCTAATGCAGAGGGTATAATTTCAAGACTTATGTCAAATGTTATAGCTACCCCTATGTTTATAAAGCCGCAGATTGGTATTAAACAGTTTTTGGGTTTAATCAATTACGGACTTGGTAACGAACATGTCGGCTCAATAGAATGGTTAAAAGCATTCATAAAAACAATGAAACATCCTGTAGAGGCTATTAATTTTATGATGCAGGATGAGTATTTAAAAGACAGATTGACAAGAGCCAATTTGAATGAAGCAATGAAAAATCAAGTTGATAATAAATTGTTTTCAAGAGTAGGTTTACTCAATGATTATTTCAGCTTGAATATGAGGTTTGGAGATTTATTAAACTTATGCTGGGGCGGTAAAGCTTTTATTGATGTTCTTATGAATAAAGGTTTTACTAAAGAGCAGGCTTTTGAACTTTTCAGGCAGAAAACAATAAGCGATCAACAATCAAGCATAAATTCAACTTTATCAAATCTTCAAAGAAATAGTAAAAACAATCCTTTTGCAAGATTATTGTTTGCATATCAAAACACTCCTCATCAATATTTTAGAATATGTGCTAACGCCATTATTCAGGCAAAACAAGGAAAGTTATCTAAAAGACAGGCTGCAAAGACAATATTTCTTTACTGGTATGTATTGCCTTTGATCTTTAATATGGCGAGCAGTTTATCTCCTATTACTTTTTTATCTACTGGCGACCCTGAGGAAATTTATACGGATATGCTTATTTCTTGTCTTGGCAGTATTACATGTATCCCGTTTTTTGGTGAAGCAGCCAGAGCGTTATGGTCTGGTATAACAGGACAGGAATATTTTGGAAATAGAGATTGGTTTACACGTTTTTATCAAGCTATTGTTAATCCGATAAAGAAATTCAAAAAAGATGAGCTATCTTTTGAAGATGTGTTGAAATCTTTGGAAATATTTGCTCAGGGTGCAGGAATACCACTTGAGGCAATCGATACTCAAATTGAAGCAATCGGAGATTACGCACAAGGTGATATTGCGGAAGGTTTCTTAAAGACACTCGGATATTCAAGATACAGAGCTAAAAAAGTTACAGGCGAAGAAGATTAATTAATAATACATTTATTGCGTAAAAGAAAGGGGAAAATAATGATACCTGATAAAGAGCCAGTAAATACTTGGGATGGAAACTCATCAAATATTACTTTTGATTTTGATTTTTTAATTAATTCAGAAAAAGAGTTACTTGTCTTACATACAGATAAAACAGGCATACAAAACATTCTGAAATTGAATATTGATTATACTATTCATCAAACAGGTAATGCAGATGGAAGTTATATTACATTCCCCATTCTTGGGAGTTCTTATAAAACTTTAGGTGAGGAAGAAAAGATAACATTAATGTTAAATATTCCTATCGCTCAAACTTCACCTTATGGCACATCTGATAAATTAAATCTAAAGTCTTTGGAGTTTTCTCTTGATTATATTGTTAGGCTAATCCAAATGGTGAATCGCAAGGTGGAACGCTCTGTAAAAGTACAAGAAGGTTCAAGGACAACCCCAGACGATTTAATAGAAAGTTTAAATCAAGCTCAAGTAACCGCACAAAGTTTTGCAAATGCAGCACAGAACTCTGCTGTTACAGCAGGTGAAGCAGCTTCTACTGCGGCTGAAAAAGCATCTGAGACAACATCAACTTATAATACAGCAAAAACTGAATTAGAAGCCATAAAAAATGATATGCTTGATGCTTTATCAAATTCAAACACTCTAAGACGAAATCAACTAACAAACGCAATTTTGGAGGCGCCAAAGCATATAAAGTTGGCATTGAGCGGCGGGAATTTAGTGTTAAAAGCGGGTTCAGTAGTCAGTATTCCGAACGGATTTGAGGAGGATGGAACAACCCTCCATTTTGACTATGTAGAAATCGAAAACGATTTAACTCTTGCGTCATATAATGGAACTTATACAGAATGTGTTAGTGTAAATCCATCAATAGGTTTGAATAGTGCTAATGCAGACAAGTGTTTTAGCTCAGCAACTGCCCCAACATTTACAGGAGTAGGGCTTTGGTACGATTTGCAAAATAATTTATTGAAATATTCATTAGACAGCGGAACAACCTGGACAAGTGGATTTTCAATGCCATTGTGCCTTTGTGGTGTAGTCAACAACGTAAGAAGCTCCATAGATGAAATTTTTAATGTCATAGGTTACATAGGAAACACTTTATGGGCATCCAAAGGTCTAAAAATCCTAGCTCCAAACGGACGTAACGAAGACGGAAGCCTGAAGAATATTGAATATACGCTGGCTTCAGA
>ULUL01024244.1_pt1 | contig 22622 bp, 28 predicted proteins | sample 1958481 | NCBI WGS metagenome assembly ULUL01 (sample SAMEA4835759, study PRJEB28245) | human gut metagenome | biome: gut microbiome; material: fecal sample | place: Denmark | collected 2008 | reverse complement strand
ACTCGAAATCAGTTGTCCGGCTCATACCGGACCAAGGGTTCGAATCCCTTACCCTCCGCCACCGAAAAAGCCTGTAATCAAGCCGATTGCAGGCTTTTTTCTTATGTCTTTTTCAAAAGCAAGTGGTCAAAGCATACCGCATTTTTTGCTCTCCTAAATTTGGGCTTCGCCATTCTCCCATCGACTCCCGAAATCACCGCTTTCGGGCAAAGCAAGCCCTGTTTCCATCGCCTGTGCCGAGGTGATTTTGGAGCTGTAATCAAGGTGCGCATAGATATTTGCCGTCGTGGTAAAATCGCTGTGTCCGAGCCACTCCTGAATGTGCTTGAGGGGCACGCCGTTTGCAAGCAGTAAGCTTGCACAGCTATGCCGAAGGTCGTGAAAGCGCATACGGCGCAATCCGTGTTTCTCCAAAAATTTAGGGAAAGCACAGGTAAGATACTGCGCTCTCATACGCTCGCCCATTTCATCCACAAACACAAAGCCGTCGTATTCGTAGTTATAGCAGTTACCGCAGACTTTCTTGTTCAGCTCCTGCGCCTCTTTCACCTGCATAAAATAATCACGGAAGCTGCCGATAAGCGGAAGGGTGCGTAAGCTTGATTTTGTTTTTGCCGACTGCTGTTCAATTTCCTTATGCTTTCCATCAACAGAAACTGTCGTTACCGTGCGCTTGACCGAAATCGTGCCACGCTCAAAATCAATGGCGTCCCATTTCAGCCCCAGCACCTCGCCACGGCGAAAGCCGTAAAATGCGGCGACCAGTACGGGCAACTCCAGCCTTGTCCCTCGGAGCGCTTCAAACATTTTCTGCATTTCCTCTGCCGAAAGGAACACCGGCTGAAAGTCGTTTTTCTTCGGTCGGTCAACCTTGTCCGCCACATTCTGCAATAACATATCGGTTTTCACCGCATATTTGAGTGCCGAATGGATAATTGCGTGGTAGTGAATGACGGTATTTGGTTTGACCTTTTTGAGTAGCTCGGAATAAAACATCTGCAAATGCCTTGCTTCAAGCTCACGGAGCGTCAGCTTCTTTTTACGAAAATATGGGGCGATAGGATTTTTAATCATTGCCGTATAAGAACAGTAGGTCGCAACAGCCAGCCGCCCTTTAGCGATTTCCAACCATTCAAAAAGATAATCGGCGAACAGCATATCGCTGCTTAAATCGCCCACCTCCTCGGGAACTTCAAATTCCGCCCGCAGCTTTGCAAGCTCGGCTTCGGCTTTGCGCTTGTTGCCCTTTTCTGGCAGTCCCAATGAAATCCATTTTGTTTTTCGTTTGCCCTCGGCGTTTTTGTAATTGAGTACGGCATAATAGTTGCCGTTCTTTACGGATAAGTGTCCTGCTACCATTTATTTTACCTCCTGAAATTGAATTTGCAGAACAGAACTCCAAACCGACAGCACCAGTATACCATCGGTTTGGGGTTCTCTCCACTGTGCGATTTGTTTTGCCGTATTCGTATCAATACGAATCAGCGTGCATCACGGTTGCGTTCTCTCTGCTTCTTTAACAACTCCAATCCCTTGATGATGTCCCGACGCATTTGCTCGTCGGTATAGCCTGCCGGAAAATACTTTTTCAAATCCTCACGCTTGAACTTTATCTGCTCCTGCTGATTCGGCTTTTCTTCCGACATCACCGCATAAATCATCTGATCGTCCAGCACGCCATCTTGCGACAGCTTTTTAAGCCGTATACTTTGTGCGTGAGACGGTGTGCAGTCGTTCAGCTCCATAGCGTCCAGCAGCACCCGCTGTTCCGACTTATCTAAGTACGATATTTCCACCGCAGGGTTGAAAGCGATTTTATTTTCGTCTACCATTGAAAGTAGTTCAGGGATTAAGTAAGTTAAGCGGATATACCGTTGAATTTGCCTTCCGCTGTCTGATGATTCATCAGCCATTTTATCTCTTGACCACTTCTGGACAAGCTGTCCAGAAGCTACACCCTGATGTTTTATCGCTTCCAGCTTCATCTTATAGGCAAACGCTTTTTCGCTGGGGAAAATCGTTTCCCTTTGCAAATTTGCGTCCACCATTGCAATCACCGCTTCGTCGTCGGACATCTCACGGACGATAACCGGCATAGTTTCAATCCCGAGCACCTGACACGCCGCAAGCCGTCTGTGTCCTGAGATTAACTCATAGCCGCCGTCAGGCAGAGGTCTTGCAAGCGCCGGGGTGATTGCTCCAACCTTGCGGATACTTTCAATCATTCGCTCCATCTCCTCGTTGTTCTGCACCTTAAATGGATGATCCTTGAACGGGTGCAGTTCGGAAAGCGGAATATTCTGCACACGCTCCAGCTTTGCATCGTCCCGCATTTCCTGCGTGGTGAATAAATCGTCCAGCTTAGGTAAGGTAAAATCTGTTTTTCTCATTGTCGTTTTCCTCTCTTTCGTTATTTCCATTTAAGTTTGCTTTCGGCGGGGCGTAAAAAGGTCGCCTCAATGTCCGCCTGAAAGCGGTGCCAGCGGTTGGCTTCGTTTTTCAGCATCGGCACGTCAATAAATCCCAGCGTATGCGCTTTTGCGGCAAGCTGATTGATGTTGTTGCCGATAGCGGACAGATTCCGCATCGCTTCATAGAAACGCCCGTCCGGTTTTTCTCTCGGCTCGTATCCTCGGATAAGCAATCGGACGACTGCCGTTTCGGTAAGTCCTGCAAGCTCTGCCTTGCGTTTTAATTCTTCGGCGTCCTTGGGTGACAGCCAAAACTGTTTTTTAATTCTTTGGTTCATAACCTTTCCTTTCCGCAAGAGGTTTTAGGAGACTGCCTAACAAGTTTTTTACCGTTTGGGAGTACAAACGGTCTGCTTGCTAAAGATTGTGCAGACTATATCCTCCGCTTCGTTTTATTACTTAAGCAAATTTTCTATTGTGTTAATCCGATAGAGAATTTCGCTTCTTTCGAGTAAGTCGAAATCCTTTTTCAGTTGCCTAACCAGCCGAAAAGCCTTATAGATTTTCTCATCGGTTGCGGCTTTTACATTCTTGCCAAGCCCCAATCTTCTGAGATATTCCGACAGAGAAAGTCCACAATAAAATGCGTTTTCGCTGAGCTTTTCTTTTTCGGCAGCAGTCACACGCACATTGATTCCCAGCGTTTTGCTTCGCATAATCTCACCTCCTTCCGCAGTTTTGTGACGGCAATGACGGTTGTGACGGGCTTTTTACTATATAGTGAAATCGCTGTCATTTTCGTCACCGCCGTCATTTCGTATAAGCTTTATAAGCCTGTTTTTGCCTGTCCGCTTTGTTTGGTATTCAATGCCCACAGGCTCTAATACCTCGCAGGAAAACTGCCCTAAGTACTTTGTAACCACATTGGGCGTGGTTTCGGTCTCCTTTATTTCGGCAAGTAATTCGGTTGCCGTGCCTACCCATTCGGCTCGGCTTTCCATAAAATCCACCACCCGAAAAAGGAATTTCGGCAGCTCCGCTTTGTGAATATCCTCACTGTTTTTTCGATCCACCAGCTCCCAAACAAGGTTGTTAAACTGCAAGGTCAGCTCCTGATATTCCATATCACGACCGCTGACTAAAAGTGTGGCGGCGTTTGTGCTTCGCTTGCGCTTGAACACATAGTTGGTATCCGCCGCACCGATAATTCCCGTTGAGCCGCTGACCTCGTTGAACGGATCGTCGCTGTCCTTCAGCTTTCGCAGGTGGTGAACGAGAAGAACGGATATGTTGTATTCGTCTGCAATTCGCTTTATTGAGGAAATGTCATCGTAGTCGTTTCCGTACATTCCCGTTTTTCCGGCACTACCTTTGGTGTCACGAACCTTTTGCAAGGTATCGATAATTACAAGCTTTGTTTTCGGGTGGTCGCTTATAAAATCGGTAATCTGTTCCTCCAGTCCGCCGCCGATGAGTCCGCACATCACGGCAAAATACAGATTGCTCGGCGCTGTGTCGGTCAGGTTATAGAGCCTGTCCTTAATGCGCCTCTGCGTGTCCTCAAGGCTTAAATACAGCACATCGCATTGCTGTGTTGTCAGTCCCCAAACAGGCAGTCCCTGCGCCACCTGAAGCCCCAGCCAAAGCATCAGCCAGCTTTTGCCGATCTTGGAGGCTCCGCTGATGACATTGACGCCCTGCGGAATAAGGTTGTCGACGATGAACACTGTTTTGCTCATCGGTGTGGATAACAGCGTTTCCGCATCCACGGTTTTCAGTTTGTTTTCCATAAATAAATCTTCCTTTCGTTTTTGTGTGGACAGTTAGAAAGCCGAAATCGGGGGTTTTAGTATATTTACCCTAACAGCCCCGATTTGGCTCAAAAAAGCCCTTATAAACAAGGCGTTTCAGCGCCCCTAACTGTCCGCTCGGCGCTTTCTTGCGCTCTCGTTTTTCTGCTTTCGGTGAACCTTTCGGCTGCACGACGGGCAGTATTTTTGTCGGTTGGAGTTCGGCACAAAAGGCGCTTTGCACTCGGCACAATGATAAGTACGCTGTCTGAAAATCTCTGCATACAACTCCTTGTCGGCAGGTAATACCGCACCCCGAAAATACTTGCATATCAGGGAAAGTGAAATCATCTGCACGCAAACGCAGCCGTCGCCCTCGTCCAGCGGCAGACAGTTGCCGTTATCGTAATTGGCACAAAGCCTGCGAATCAGGCGGTTACAGCGTGTCCTCTGTGACGAGGTAAGCTCTATTCTGTCAGGCACCGGGCTTCACCTCCCTTCGTTCCTCGGTCACGAAGTTAATTACGCTGACCTTCGGAATTTTCAGTGATGTTCCGATTTTGACCGCCTGTATCTCGCCGTCGTTGATCAGCTTATAGGCAAGGTGTCGGCTGACGCCGAGCATTACCTGAAGCTGTTTGACGGTTACAATGTCCGGATAATTCGGGAACATCATTGTGTAGAGTTCTTTTAACTCTGTTTTTCTCATAATCTTTTACCTCCTTTTGAGAAAATTTAGCCGCACGGTTTGTACGGCTATGTAAGACACGGCATAAAGCGAGGCGGCTTTATCCCGTTTTGCCGTTCTACCCGAATGTAGTTCCTGCCTCGGAATCTCACCGCAGCGTTTTGTTTTTCTTGGTACGCTCATATCGTGGCGATACTTCGCCGAAAAACATATCTCATTCAGCCGGTCATTCAGTTGTCAAGGTTCATTGAAGGTTTTTATCCCCTCAAGGAGTAGCCGGCGGGGTACGGGGTGAATATTAGGCAAACAAAAAGCGTTATTCACTTATTCCCCTCACTAACCAATTGGGAAATTTTTTTGAAGTTTTAAAAATTTTTTTGATAACCTCGATTTTAATTGCTTATTTCCGCTTGAAAATGGCGCATTATCAGGTTTTTGTCCCTTCACTTATTCCGACAAGGGTCGGAGTTTGCGCACCCTTTTTTCAAAATATTTTTTTTGCTCAAAACACAAAAACCGCTGAAAAGCCTGATAAACAGGGCGTTTTCAGCGGTAAAAATTTTTTTGGAATTTTTCTTATTTGATTGCAAAAAGGCATAAAATCGGATATAATTGCAGAAAAGGTCAACTTACGATATGACAGGTGATAAAATGTATTTTTCCGATTTGACACACACTTTACAAAATATTTCCACGGATGAAAAGGAGGTATTTGTATCAGGTCAGCCCGGTTCGGGCAAGACCTTTACAGCGCTGCAATTTTGTGCCGAGCACAAAGAAAGTCTGTATTTTTCTTTCAAAAATCTTGATACTGCTTTTGCGCTTCGGGTGTTCTGTAATTCCCGTACCGATATATTCGGCGGCTGTGAAAGCTGGAATGACTTTTTCGGTCGCTTAAAGCATTACGGCAATAAAAAACACCCGCTTGTCTATTTTGACAATGCAGGTGAACGGAATGATAAAGATGATTTTTATGCGGCGCTCAATAGTTTTTTAGAATCGGACAGCAAAACAACGGTTGTATTACTCGGCAGACCGTGGGAAACACCGCCTATCCCTTGTTGGGAGGTGAAAATCAGCTACTTTTCAATGCCGCAGCTTGCGGATGTCTGCTCGCTGCCAGATGAAACCGCGGCGAAGCTTTACTGTTTAACCGGCGCAATCCCGGCATTGCTTTCTTTATACAATAATGAACTGTCCTTTGAGGATAATGTGCGAGCTTTTCTTTGCACCGATTCGCCCTTTTATCGTTTGGCGGCAAGTTGGATGAACAAAAGCTTTCGCACGCCCGAAAGCTACAACACCCTGCTTTATGCAATGTCGAACGGTTATAACCGCATCGGTGAAATAGCGAAATTCTCAGGCTTTCCGAAAAACAAATGCGACAAATACATAAAGGCTCTGATAGAACACGGATTAGTTATAAAAGCTCCCGGCGAAAACGGACACACAAAATATCTTCCCGCAAACACTTATTTAACCCTGTGGTATAAGTGCTTGCTGACTGCCGTGCCGAACCCTAACGGAAGCTTCGGCGAGGATGTTTTCAATCGGTTTATGCAAGTTTTCAATGACGAGCTGATGGCGGATTTTTATAAAGATATGTGCGACTATTGGCTGGAGAAAAACCTTAACTCCATTTCAACCGAGTACATCGACACCAAAAATTCAAGCAATCATAACGTCAAGGTAGGAAATGTAACCTTTGACTTTGCCTACGAGAAAAAGCAGGCTGTATATGCGTATTACGATACAACTCCCGGTGGAAAGCTTACACAAAAGCTCTGGAATGAGATTGAAAACAGCACTACAAAGAAGCGACCGTTTTACGAGAATGAATATATTATCTGCACCGTAAACCGTGTGCCGGACAGCTTTTGGACTTTAAGTAAGCGTTATGATAACGTGCATATCGTCTCTCAGAAAATGTTATTTGCAACATACAAGAAGGAATATAACAAAGTTACACACCCGAGATTCGTACCATCGTTTGTATGAAAAAATTGAATATATTACTATATCAAACGGAGCTGTCACAAAAGATAGCTCCGTTTTTGTCCGCTTGGACTTATGAAATTTTCCCGTCTTTCCTTTATAAATCCGCAATAATCCTTGATTTTAAGGTTAAAATATGCTATACTAAAATTGTATAAATATATCTACCCGAAAGTGAGGAAAATTTAATGGATTCCAACATCGAACGCTGGTACTCAATGAAAGAAATTTGCGAATACCTCGGAGTCAGCCGTGACACCGTACTCGCTTGGATAGAAAAAAGAAATATGCCCGCCGCAAAAATCGGTCGCCTTTGGAAATTCAAGGTCAGCGAAGTAGACGCTTGGATGAAATCCGGCGTTGCGGCGGATAAGTAAGAGCACGCATTATGAACGAAGAACGCTTAAACGCTTTTGAAAAAATGCTTTCCGACATTCTTGCGCTGTATGACTCGGTTACAGAGAAATTAGCGGCACTCAAGGCTGAAGGAAAAGAGAAAACTGTTACCTATCGTCAGCTTTTTACAAACAAACTGCAATATCAAACGATATTGTCGTACTACCGGACATACGGCCTTTTGGATAATGATAAGGAATAACGGAGGTGCGAAATGGCACTTGAAAATAAATTAGGGTTGACAAGCTCTGCCGACCTTGCCCGTGAAGAAGAGCGCATCAGCAAGAAAAAGGCTGCTGAACTTTTTGAAAAAGGTATTTTAGATAATCTTCCTGCCGGCAAGTTTTCTACATTGCAAGCAATCCATAAATATCTCTTTGAGGATATTTACAACTTCGCAGGCGAACTCAGAACCGTCAATATTTCAAAGGGCAATTTCCGTTTTGCGCCTTTAATGTACTTGCAAGCGGCACTTGAGAACATCGATAAAATGCCGCAGTCAAACTTTGACGAGATCGTTGAAAAGTATGTTGAGATGAACATTGCCCACCCGTTCCGTGAGGGCAATGGTCGAAGCACACGCATTTGGCTTGACCATATCTTGAAAAACGAAATCGGCAAGGTTGTTGACTGGAGCAAGGTGGATAAGGAAGATTATCTGCTGGCAATGGAGCGCAGCCCGATTAAAGATGTGGAAATCAAAGTGTTGCTAAAAGGTGCGCTTACAGACGAAATAAACAGCCGTGAAGTCTATATGAAAGGCATCGACCACAGCTACTACTACGAGGGTTATACAACCTTTAAGACGGAAGAACTGTAAATAGTTTTAATGTAGTTACAATATCTTTATTTGATTCGGAGGATATAATCACTTGAAAACAGATACTCTTGAGAAAATTGCGCTTCAATTATTGAATCAAAATAGCATAAAGGCTGTAGAAATTCTCAACAATGAATATCCTTTTACCTTTTTAGAACGTTCAAAGAGAACATACACAGAAACACAAAAAATAAAGCAATATATTAAAGATGGCTTTATAGATAGGTATAGCGGAGAGCGTTTGATTAATCCCGGGTTGTTAAAAGTGATTTCTTTTTATCTTCCAAATGATTTTCCGTACCATCCACATTGGAAAATGGATAAATGTCATAATGCATATTGGGAACTCATTCCTACATTAGACCATATCTATCCTATCGCATTAGGCGGTGCTGATAGTGAAGAAAACTATGCAACTACATCAATGCTGCATAATTCAATAAAAAACAACTGGACTTTAGAGCAATTACAATGGTCTCTTTATCCTCCGGGAGATATCAAAGTTTGGGATGGATTGACACACTTATTTATTTCTTTAGTTGATGCTGACAAGCAGTTGTTAAATGATTCTTATATTAAAAAATGGTACATCCTTTCCACAAAAGAAGAGTTGCTTTCAAAGCCCAAGAATGTATTTGTAGAAAAATAAATACAACTGCAAAAATTATAAGTTACTAAAACGAAATGAGGTACAAATATGCCCGATAAGAATTGGCAATTTGAACTTGAAGAATATATCAGACAGGGCGAACCGGACAGAACCGAAAAAAGCGAAGCTTGGCAAACTGCTATCGGCTTGCAGGCGGTTGACGGGTTGAAAACCTCCGAATATTTGCTGGATACTGCAAAGGATCACATCGAGGGCAAAATTACCATCGATGAGGCTCAGAAGCGTATTCACAGCTATTACGAGCAGAGAACCACCCGTACAGAAATCGAAAACGAAACAAAAGAGGCAGATATTGTATCTGCAAGAATAACGAAACTTTTGGGCGAAAAGGCGTTTCAGTTTTCTCCTGCTGAGTGGATTACCATTCACCGAAGATTGTTTGAAGGCGTATTTGACCACGCCGGACAAATCCGCAAGTATAACATTTCCAAAAAGGAATGGATACTGAACGGCGAAACGGTTATCTACGCCGATTTTAACAGCATAAAAGACACCTTGGATTATGATTTTGCCACCGAAAAGAATTTCTCTTATGATGGACTGTCGGTTGAAGCGTCGGTAAAGCATCTTGCAAAATTTGCATCGGATATTTGGCAGATTCATCCCTTCGGCGAGGGTAACACAAGAGCCACCGCCGTGTTTATGATTAAGTATATGAAAACTTTTGGGTTCCGTGTCAATAACGATGCGTTCCGTGAAAACTCTTGGTATTTCCGTAACGCACTGGTTCGAGCAAACTATAACGATTTGCAAAAAGGTATTCATTCCACCACAAAGTTTTTGGAATTGTTTTTCTCAAATCTTCTGCTCGGTACAAACTACGAATTAAAAAATCGCTATATGCACGTTGATTTTGTGGATGAAAACGCTTCCCAAAGTGCCAAAACCGAAACGCCAAAGTGCCAAATTGACACTTTGAAGTGTACTTTAGAAGAACTTGCCGTGTTAGATTTAATAAAAAAGAACCCGTCTGTTAAGCAGGCCGAGCTTGCAGAACAAACAGGAAAGTCCGTCAGAAGCATAAAGCGCATTATAGACTCTCTGAAAGAGAAACAATATATCCGCAGAGTTGACGGCAAACGCTACGGCAAATGGGAAGTTTTGGTTTGAGATGTAAGAATAGAGGGATTGATTATGAATTTAAAGACTTTATCTTCGGAAGGTAAAATAGCATATTTGATTAAACCTATTTTGAAAGTATTGCAAGAAGCAGGCGGTCAATTAGAGCGTTCTGAAATCAAAGAACGCATTGCTGATATGGATGACCAAATTGCTGAATATTCTGTGCTTGAAAAGAAATCAAAGCAAACCGGCAACACATATAAAGAGTTTAATTTCAAGTTTAATTTTGCGATTAAAGATTTGTATTTTAATGACTTGTTGACATACACAGATTCATCTCCTATTACTTTAACAGAGAAAGGATTATATCTTGATGTTGATAAGCTTGATGTTCAAAAAGAAATTATTGAGCCATCCAAGAAGCATTGGGAAGAGCTCAGCAAAAACAACAAAAAGAACAAAACTGTTAATGTCAGCGACAATGAAGAAGAAACTCAAGCCGAAGAAAAAATCAAAGACGATTTCAAGGAAAATTTGCTTACCGCTATTGCTAAAATGTCACCAAAAAAGTTTGAAGCTTTTTCAAGAGCGTTATTAAACCGTATGGGTGTTGAGTTCACTGAAAAAGGTGTACAAATCAGCAATGACGGTGGTATTGATGGATACGGCTACCATATTGATGCAAATGATTTCAGAACTACACGTGTTGTCATTCAGTGCAAACGATATAATGTTGCTCCCGTGTCCGAGCCGGAAATCAACCAATTCTTAGGTGCTATGAATAAGTATCAAGCCGACTACGGCGTGTTTATCACAAACGGTAGATTTACTAATGCTGCAAGAGTTGCCGCAAGAGAAGGCTCACCCATTACACTGATTGACGGCAACGAATTAGTAAGACTGGTTATTAGATATGAGCTGTACATCACACCGGTTAAGACTTATGTGTTTGATGAGTTTTATAACACTGAAGAATAGTGATAATCAAAATAAATTATTATCCCGCATATATCTTTTCCTCAAGCCAAGGTTCATTAGAACCATTAGTGCGAAATTTGTAGATGATTGAGGGAAAATATCGAAGGAGGTCTAACAGTGATCTTAGATAAAAAGCAGATGACTGAAGAAGACATCAAATTACAATATATAACTCCGGCAATACAAACAAAATGGGGACTCGACCGTATTACAATGGAAACCAAAATAACCGATGGCCGAATCAATCTTAAAGGAAATATTGTAATCCGTGAGAAGCCTAAGAAGGCGGACTATGTCCTATACTTAAACAAAAATAAACCCATCGCTATTGTTGAAGCTAAGGATAATAACCATTCTGTTTCCTATGGGCTGCAGCAGGCAGTTACCTATGCCCAAATGCAGGATATACCTTTTGCATACAGTTCCAACGGTGATGGTTTCCAAGAACACGACCTTCTGACTGGTTTGGAACGCACCTTGTCTATGGACGAGTTTCCCACTGTCGAGGAACTCACCGCACGTTGGGAAAGCGAATCGAACGGCGGTGAAGGAATCTCTGCAGATGAAAAGAAAGTAATCGGACAGCCCTATTACTCTAGTCAAAACACTTATGATCCCAGATATTATCAACGTAATGCTATTAACCGTACGGTTGAAGCTATTGCTAAAGGTCAAGAACGTCTTCTGTTGGTTATGGCTACGGGAACCGGTAAAACTTATACAGCCTTCCAAATTGTTTATCGTTTACTGAAAAGCGGATTGAAGAGAAAAGTGTTGTATTTAGCTGACCGTAATATTCTTGTAGATCAATCTATTCAACAGGACTTCTCTCCACTTGAAAAAACAATTCATAAAATTAATTTTGCCAAAGACGATCCTGTTACCATCACTTCTCACGAAGTTTATTTCTCCCTTTATCAGCAGCTTGCGGGTAATGAAGAAAATGATGATGAAGGAAGCGAAGAAGAAGCAGTTGCCCGATTTGCAAAACTCTTTAATAAAGACTTCTTTGATCTTATTATCGTTGATGAGTGTCACAGAGGTTCTGCAAAAAAAGATAGCAACTGGAGAAAAATCCTTGATTATTTTTCTTCTGCTACACAAATCGGTATGACCGCAACACCGAAAGAAACCAAATATATTTCCAACATCGATTACTTTGGTGAGCCTGTATACACCTATAGTCTGCGTGAAGGAATTGAAGATGGCTTTCTTGCGCCATTTAAAGTTATCAATATCAAAACAGACATTTCAGACGGATGGCGTCCCTGCAAAGGCCAGCTCGATAAGTTCGGCAATGAAATTGAAGATCGCATCTATACCAACAGCGACTTTGATTATAACATCATTTTAGAAGATCGCACCTATGAAGTCGCCAAGGAAATAACTGAATATTTAAAGAGCACCGACAGAATGCAGAAGACTATCGTATTCTGTGCAACCGAAGATCACGCCGAGCGTATGCGCATAGCCCTCAATAATCTGAACGCCGATATGGTCAAAGAAAATCCCGATTATGTAGTCCGTATCACCGGCTCGGATACTTATGGCAAGAGCAAACTGGATTATTTTATTTCTGTTTCGGCAGCGTATCCAGTTATTGCCACCACTTCAAAACTGCTCTCCACCGGTGCAGATTGCAAAATGACAAAACTGATCGTCCTCGACGAAATGATCAGTTCGATGACTGAGTTTAAGCAGATTATTGGTCGTGGTACCCGCCTTCGTGAGAAAGAAGGCAAAAACCATTTCGTGGTTATGGACTTCCGCAATGTAACAAGACTATTCTCCGATCCCGATTGGGATGGCCCCATTGAAATGGTAGATGGTTATGATCCGGAACATAAACCGGCGCCAAGACCTACGAAGCCCGGTAACGGTGACGATCCAGTTACTCCTCCAACGGTAGATAAATATATCGTAGACGAAAACGGTTGTGATGTTCACATCATTGGTAAGCGTGTTGAGGTTTATGATATAGATGGTAAACTTCTCCGCCAAGAAAGCATCGTTGATTATACAAAGTCGAATATTCTCGGCAAATACGCTTCCCTTGACAACTTTATTATTAAATGGACATCTGAAGAAAAGAAGGAGGCCATTCGAGAACTGCTGAAACAACAAGGCATCGACCTTGAACAAATGAAAGCAGATCAAGGAATGACTGATGTAGATGACTTCGACTTTATTTGCCACATTGCCTATGACCAAAAGCCACTCACTCGCCGTGAAAGAGCAAACAATGTTAAAAAACGTGATTTTTTAAGCAAATATAGTGGTGTGGCAAGAGAGGTGCTGGAAGCTTTGTTGGACAAGTATATGAATACCGGCATTTATGAAATTGAAAAGACCGAAATTCTCCAACTTGATCCTTTTAAGAAATTCGGCAAACCTGCAAAAATTGCCACCTATTTTGGCGGCAAAGCGGGTTATCTCCAAGCCATTAAAGAATTGGAAGAGGAATTATATAAAGCAAGTTAAAATCAGGTGGTTTTATGGAACATAAGCGCATTTACGATCTGACGCCGATAGAATTTGAAAAGTATTGTTATGACTTTTTGAATGGATATGCCCAAAAGGAAGGATTGCAGGATTTTAAGATAACTCACAACACAAAACTTAAAGCTTCCGATGGTAAATATCAGATAGATGTTTATGCTGAGTTTACTGCTATGGGCTCCCGATTCAAAGTTTTGTGTGAATGTAAGAAATACAAAAACAGAGTAAATAGAGATAAAGTGGCTATTCTGCATCGCAAACTTGAGAGCATCGGCGCTCAAAAAGGCATTTTGATTTCAACAAGCGACTTTCAAAGCGGAGCTGTTGAATATGGAAAAGCACACGGAATTACTTTGATTAAAGCCGAAGATTATCATTTTGAATATCTTTCCCATTCCAGCGGTCAGCAGCAAAACGATGACAATGATCCATTCCTTTATGCCGAACAACATATGCCACCTTATGTTGCGTTTGATTGCACTGCCGATGCTGAGGAACCTCTTAAAATATATCCCACGCAGGAAATGATTAAAGAACTTCTCATAGAGCAGAATTGCAAGATTAAAGAGGTATTAGGGATTGATGTACCTCTTGACTTTTCAGAAACATAAGAAAGCGCAGGTTAATTATTATGAGCAATCTATCCGGATTTGTAAAAAGACTTCGTGACATTATGCGCAATGACGCAGGTATCAATGGTGATGCCCAGCGTATTGAGCAAATCGCATGGATGCTCTTTTTGAAAGTATATGATGCCAAGGAGCAGGACTGGGAATTTGATGATGATAGCTATACATCAATCATTCCCGAAGAATGCCGTTGGGCAAATTGGGCAGTTGATGATAAATCCGGTTCGGCAATGACCGGCGATAGATTGCTTGATTTCGTGAACAATACTCTTTTCCCTGTGCTTAAGGGTAACGATATCAAGGACTCTAACGGCAACGTGTTGATAGGTGGCGTAAAAGTAGACGCATCAACCTCTATTAAAAAAGCCATTGTTCAAACAACCTTTGCAGATGCAAATCAGTATATGAAAGACGGTGTTCTTCTTCGTCAGGTAATCAATGTTATTGATGAACTTGATCTTTCCGACTATGAAGAAAGCCATGCATTTGGTGACATTTACGAGTCAATCCTGAAGGAACTTCAAAGTGCAGGTAGTGCGGGCGAATTTTACACTCCTCGTGCTGTTACCGACTTTATGGCGCAGATGATTCAGCCGAAAATTGGTGAAACCATGGCAGACTTCGCTTGTGGTACCGGTGGCTTCATTACAAGCTGGCTCAAAGAATTGCAAAAGCAAGTGCGCAGTACAGCCGATGCAGAGAAATACGGAAATTCTATTTACGGTATTGAGAAAAAGCAATTTCCCTATATGCTTTGCATTACCAACTTACTGTTACACGGATTAGACATTCCTCGTGTATATCACGATAACTCACTATTGAAAGATGTTTTGGACTACACGACGGATGACCAATTCGATGTTATCCTTATGAACCCTCCCTACGGTGGTAGTGAAAAAGCAGATGTGAAAAATCACTTTCCGTCCGACCTTGCAAGTTCTGAAACTGCAGACCTCTTTATGTCCGTAATTATGTACCGCTTAAAGAAAAATGGTCGTGTGGCGGTAATTTTGCCCGACGGTTTCCTATTTGGTACAGACAATGCCAAGGTGAATATCAAGAAGAAATTGCTGTCCGAATTCAACCTGCATACCATTATTCGTATGCCGGGTAGTGTTTTTGCACCCTATACATCGATTACCACCAATATTTTGTTCTTCGATCGTACCAACCCCACAGATGAAACTTGGTTTTATCGCATGGATATGCCAGAAGGTTATAAGCATTTCTCCAAAACCAAGCCCATGAAGCTGGAGCATTTTAATCCCGTTATGGAATGGTGGAATAACCGTCAAGAGATTACTGTAGATGGCTTTGACAAGGCGAAGAAGTTCACGGTACAACAGTTGACGGAAGAACTGGGTTATAATCTCGATCAGTGCGGCTATCCCCATATCGAGGAAGAAATCCTTGCACCTATGGATCTGATCCAGCGGTATCAAGAGCAGCGTTCTTCTCTCAATACAGAAATTGACCGTGTTCTGGCTGATATCACTGCCATTCTCGGAGGTGGTCAGGAATGACACCGCAGGAATTGAAAGCAAGTATCTTGCAATTGGCAATTCAAGGCAAACTGGTAGAACAGCGTCCCGAAGAAGGCGCTGGAGAAGAACTGTATCAGCAGATTCAAGCAGAAAAGCAGCTCCTTACCAAAGCCGGCAAAATCAAAAAAGAAAAGCCTCTGCCCGAAATCGTAGAAGATGAAATCCCATTTGATATTCCTGAGAATTGGAAGTGGTATAGACTGGGAGAACTGTTCAACATCGTTAATGGATTTACGCCTCTCAAAAGCAATCCTGAGTTTTGGGAAGATGGCGATATTCCCTGGTTTACTATTGAAGATGTTCATCGTCAAGGACGCTTTATATCATCTACCGAGAAATTTATAACTAGAAAAGCTTTATCTAAGAATACAGAACGAATTGTACCTGCTGATACGGTGTTGTTGTGTTGTACCGCATCAGTTGGAGAATATGCATATACCAAAATCCCACTAACAACAAACCAGCAGTTCAATGCTTTTGTGTTAAAGGAGCATTATAAAAAAGCAGTTTATCCGCTATATGTTTTTGAATATGCTAAAACATTAAAAGGATCATTGATTGATAAGGCTGGAAAAACGACTTTTAATTTTGTGTCAGTTGGAAAATTGTCAAATATGTTAATCCCGCTCCCTCCACTTGCTGAGCAGAAGCGCATTGTGGCAAAGATTGAGGAATTACTACCCTTGATTGATCGCTATGAGCAGGCATGGAGCAGACTGGAGGACTTCAACAAACGTTTCCCTGTGGATATGCAGAAATCCATCCTCCAAATGGCGATTCAGGGCAAACTGGTTCCACAAGTTCCCGAAGAAGGCACCGGCGAAGAATTATTCCAGCAGATTCAGGCAGAAAAACAACGCCTTATCAAAGCCGGCACTATCAAAAAAGAAAAGCCACTGCCCGAAATCACAGAGGATGAAGTTCCGTTTGATATTCCCGATAGTTGGAAATGGGTATATATAGGTGATTTGTTTCAACATAATACAGGAAAAGCATTGAACTCTTCTGACAAATCCGGAAGTCCAATGGAATACATCACAACCTCAAATGTATACTGGAATAGCTTTACGCTTGATAAGCTAAAAACTATGCTTTTCACAGAAGCAGAGGTTGATAAATGCACTGTTCAAAAAGGCGATTTACTTGTCCTTGAGGGCGGAGACGTTGGCCGAGCCGCTATCTGGAATTATGATTTCCCGATGCGAATACAAAATCACATTCACAAACTGCGTCCTTTTGGAGACCTGTGTATTGAGTATTTCTATCACATTTTCTTTTTTTACAAGAATGCAGGTATGATTAATGGTAAAGGCATTGGAATCAAAGGTTTGTCATCGGGCGCTTTGCACAATCTTCTGGTACCACTCCCACCTCTTGCTGAGCAGAAGCGCATTGTCGTCAAACTGGAAGAAATCCTGCCGATGTGTGAGAGGTTGAAATGAGGTGAATTTGAATGAAAAATTTAGAACGCAAAGTCAAATTGTATTGCCCAATATGCGGAAATGACCAATTCTCATGTATCGATGAAAGCATAGATAATCTATCAGATGCACCAAATGATGTAACATTAAAGTGTTCTGACTGCAGTAGCATTTTTACTAAGGGAGAATTGATAGAAAGTAATCAAGATATCATCAACGCAAATATCGAAGAAATTAAACAGGAAGCAATAAAAGAACTTGAGAAGAAACTCAAGCGAATGTTCAAATAAGGGGTAAGAATATGGATATTGCAGCTTTAGTGATTTCGGGGATTTCACTTGTTTTGGCAGTAATTTCATTTGTTATTTCAGTCAAATCTCAGAATCTACAAAACAAAGTGAACGAGATTGAGTTAAAACTCAAAAAATATGAACTCGATGAAAAAGAAAAGCAAGCATGTGTTGAAGCAAGAATTATCCATGAGATAAAAAACAGATACAAGATAAAGGTTTGGAATTCCGGGAATTCTATAGCCAAAAATGTTGTAGCATCGTGGGATACTCAAAAAGGAATTATCTTTTTTGATAAAGAAAAAATGCCTTTTGAAGTATTAGAACCACAAAAAAGTTTTGAATTAGTCATTACTACATATGATGGTACTCCCGGAAAACTGCAAATTAAAACTGAATGGGAAGATGAAATCGGGGAGAAAAAAGAAAAACTCCAGTGGTGCGATATGTAAATTTGGCAATAATTCTGCTTCTTACACTTTTTGCGAGCAAAAACGCATCGTCGCCAAGCTGGAATAAATCCTGCCACTATGTGAACGGCTGAAATGAGGTGAATATTTGTGCAATTATTAAAATTTATGGATGCTGTAAATCTTACAGATAAATCAGAAGCCGAGAGAGCAACATTGCTTTGCTTTTATCATTATAAAGAATCAGGAGAGATTGGGTTTACAATGGCAAATATTGTTCTTTGGTTGGAAGAATGCAACTTCAGCAAACCAAACACTTCTCGCCTCAAGGAACACCTAACTAAAGGTAAAGGGAAATCATTTCTTGTTTCAAAAACTATTAAGGGTGCTATTGAATTTGTTCCAGCAGTTCTTCAAATGTTGGAGCGTGACTTTGGTTCCTTGTGGGAAGATACTATTACAATAGAATCAAATAGCGAACTTCTTGAGGAAGCAAAGTTTTGTGGAAAGAGACCCTTTTTAACACGGTTGATTCAGCAAATCAATTCAACCTATGGAAGCAATTGTTATGATGCTTGCGCAGTTCTTATGAGAAGACTTTTTGAGGTCTTGCTTGTATTATCATATCAAAACAAAGGGATAGAGTCGGATATATCAAATCCTGACGGTAGTCATAAAATGCTTGAAAGCATAGTGAAAGATGCCGTGCAAAATACTACCCTCGGCATTCCTTCAAGAATATCCAAAAATTTTGATTCTTTTAGAGATGTAGGTAATTACTCTGCACACAGTATTACATATACTGCAGGTAAACTTGATATTGATAAAATTTCTCGAGAATATCGTGTTATGATGGAAGATCTATATAACCGAGCAGGAATAATTTAAGGAGATATTAAAATGAGTGAAGTTTTAAAATTAAAATATAAAGTTGGACAGATTGAATTTGAAGCTGAAGGACCTGCTGAAGCCGTTGAGCAACAGCGAGTTAACTTTATGAGTGCGGTTTTGCCTGCAGCTGTTGATGCAATGGTAAGGACGCAGTCTATAGTAGAAGCCAAACCTTGTATTGAGGCGGGAAATGATACACCTTTACTTGAAAGTAAAGGCGCAAATACGGATAATAATCCTGTTCCTTTGGAAAAAAGCGACTTGTTACGAACAAGTCTATCCTCTTACATCAAAAAATATGGAGATATTAATGAACAAGATTTTACACTTTTTGCAGCCTATTTTTATGAAATAAAAAATGGAACAAAAGTTTTTTCAATAGATGATGTCAAAAAATATTATCCTGAGGCAAGACGTCCTTTACCAAAAAATCCGAGCATGTCACTCTATGCTTTGGCACAAAAAGGCTATATTATGGATGCAGCTTCCCCTGATGGTGATGATAAACCCGGAAAATGGTATATGATATCCGACGAAGGAATTGCATATATTGAGAACTATGTACCCAAAGAAGATAAAGGAGAAAAGAAAAAGACACGTCCTCGTACAAAGAAATCTGGACTTAACGTATCCGAGGCATATGCATCCATTACCGCGGATGATATTAATGCAAAGAATTATCCTGCAATCAAGTCTCTTTCTGGTTCCAAAGAGCAAGTTATTATGGCAATGTATGTCGTTACAAACGAAGGGAAAGGCGAATGGTTTACAGTTGATGATGTAATTCATTTACTTGTGAATATTTTTGAGATTTCAATAAACACAAAAAAAGTTAGTGGTGTGTTTGATAGAAATAGAAGTATGTTTGCAACTGAGCAAGATACAAACAATAAGAAAGCATATCGTAGAAAATTACTTTCAGGTGCAAAAGATTTTGCAAAAGAGTTAATTAAACAAAACAAGTAAGCGTAATCGACATAGAAAGAATTATTAGGTGCGGTATGAAATATGTTGCTTTTCTTGATATTTTAGGCTTCAAAAATAAGCTCGGAACTTTATCACAATACGAAGCTGCTGAATTTATTGGCAGTTTCTCCACCACGGCTTTTCATCAATGGGAAAGTGAAACCATCTCAAAATTAAATGGTTATATAGTTAGTGATTCATTTATTATTTATTCCAAAGATACATCAATTGAATCACTAAAAGAATTGATTGAAGTTGTTACAAATATATGCAAAAAAGAATTTGCAAACAATTCTATCCTTTTAAGGGGTGCTATTGCAAAAGGTCCTTTTGAAAAACTAGAAGCCAAAGAAATATCCACATTAAAAAAAGGACTTATTGTTGGACAAGCTTATGTGGATGCTTATCTTTTAGAGGGAACCGTAAAGTCAACTGGTATTGTATTAAGTTCAGAAGTTTATGAAGACATAATAAACCTTGGCGGATACTCCGACAATATATTTAGTGAAACAATTGATAAAAAAGAACATTATATTTTACGTTACCTCACTTTAGATTTCTTTCTTACACAAGACAATCTAAACAGTTTTGTAAAACTGGCCACTGAATCAAAATGGCTACCTCATTACTATAATACATTGTACTTTGCGTTAAAGCGAGAAAAGAACGAAAAGAAAGTTAACCAAATATTTATTAATTTATTTGAGCTAATAGGGAAAGGACATCCTAATGAAAATTGGCGAAATATAGATTTATTTATAAAAAATGCTTTTAACAACGATGTTATTAATGAGTTTCAGATTCGCCTTTTAAAGTACATACGTCAAAAAATATTTAATTATACAATCTAATCAAATCTTATATCAACAGGCACGAGAGGTTTCTCCCGTGCCTGCTTTGATATTTTGTGAACTTGATTATGACCTCATCGACACCGTCCGTGTATTTGCCTTGCGCTATAAGGGCGTTACGCAGATTGAGCAAGCATTGAACTACAAGGTGGCGCTCGGTGTCGGTGAGGGATAGGTGGTATTTCTGCTTTCTCATACGAACACCACCTCTGCATTGACCATTTCGGTTACACGCTCACGGATGTTATTCATCCGCTGTACCCACGCCATTTGGTCGGTGGCTTTGAGCTGTTCGGTCACACCTTTCTTTTCGGCGAGTTCTCTTACCAGCCGAGAAAAGAGAGCTCGTGCCTGTTCCTCGGTATCGGCGAGGTGGGAATGGAGCTTGCCAGAAGTGAGAAGATTGAAATATAAAACTTTGCGGTGGTGCTTTAAGTAGTTCAGTCTGCGCTGTCCCCATACGCCGATAGGGCGTTCTTCTTCGGCGGGTAAAGTAAGATTAGGCAAGCGGTAATCTCCTTGCATTGTGTATACACCGCCGGATTGTTCAAATATTGATTTCATATAGTAAAACCTCCTATTGTGCTCAAAACGTTTCCCAAAATGCTCAATTACAAAAAATACAACGAATATTCCGCTGTCATGCCACTTTTTACGACGAACATTGAAAATTAGGCGTTTTTTCGGAATAGAATTACTCTTTTAGTAAATCTTGAAACGGTGTTTCGGTTGAGACAAAAGCTTCATAGGCGAAGTTTGCTCCGAGTCGGAAGCCCATAATGAAGCTGTCGAGATTTGATTCGCCGTTGACAACGCCCCAAGCATTTACATAGTCGAGAAACCATTTCTTTGGCTTGTCGCTCAGGGCGTTGATCAGTAAATCCTCGTTATTCATCAGGACTTCCATTTGCTTTTGCACCGTTTTATTCTCTTTTGTACTGCGTGCCTGCGGATCAATATTTCCGTAGTAAAATTCTTCTATAAACCGTGACATAAATAATGCACCTGCCTTTCGATTACAGTTTATCAAAATCGAAAAGCAGGTGCGAGTATGCGAATTTTTAAATCGCAGGTTTTCTAATTGACATTATTTACTTTCCAAGATATAATTTATGATGTAGGTTATGTTAAATTTGAAGTACTTTGTATGACGGAGCGACGAGAAATCCGAAAAGGACAAAGGACTCAAAACTTCTACAAGCTTAAAATATGTAATTCCAAGATACTATCAACGTCGATTAAAATTCTCGTTACGCCGTTGAGAACCCACAAGATAGGCTCCGGGAGATTCTCCTCTCCTTTGAGGTGGGCCCAGTTGCTGTATCAAAGCTTTACACCATACTTCTTAGACAGTCATTTAGGTGACCGTCTTGGTTGTTATGCGTGTAAAGTACCAATTCGGACAGATTGAGACCATACACGCATAATGTGTATGGTTTTACTTTTTGTCCGGATTGGAGGTGAAAGTAATGAAAATCAATAAATATAACGCTCTGCGATTTTGGGAAGAGTGCTACGGCAACAAACAGTATGCAGAGGATTTTCATGGGAATTTAATGTGTAAAGATGGCTATGGTAAAAATAACTTTTCTGTAAACTATCATGGGCAGAAAATATATTGTGGGTGGAATATTCATCACATATTGCCGTCAGCCTGCGGAGGAACAAACGCAAAAAGCAATTTACTCTGCACCAACATTGCAACAAATGAAGAAGCTGCGAACAGAATCACATTTTGGATTGGCGAATCCCTGTATCAAGTTAAACGGATATACGGAACAAGAGATCACGAAATCATTAAAATTGAGTAAGGAGTTTTATTTATGGGAAAACACTTTTTTGACTATGATGGCGGAGATTTTGCACATACAATCTCAGACAATATGGCAATGGACTCTGACGGCGATTTGCTGATGCGTATAGGAGATAATATGGCAATGGATATGGATTCCGGTGAATTACATATCATATCCGGTTGGTCGGATGATGAAGATGATGACTAATTGACAAGTAACCGCCTCTGCGAAAATGCAGAGGCGGTTACTTTTACTTCTTCTGCTTCATCTTCCGGCTAAAATCGTTCAGCGTTTGGATATGCCACAGGCTTTTGCGGGTGATGGAACGGAAGGTCAGCGAACAGAAAAAGTCGATTAGAAAGATTTTCGGTATGTAAAAGAGTTGTCCTTTGCGGAACGATTTAAGCTCACCACGGTTGCACCAATTATTGATTGTAGTTTTGGCGTAGCCGGTCAAAGCGACAACATCCTGCCCGGTAACGACATCCTTATACTTGCCGAGCAATTTGGCGTAA
>ULUL01013088.1_pt1 | contig 22782 bp, 20 predicted proteins | sample 1958481 | NCBI WGS metagenome assembly ULUL01 (sample SAMEA4835759, study PRJEB28245) | human gut metagenome | biome: gut microbiome; material: fecal sample | place: Denmark | collected 2008 | reverse complement strand
CTGCCGCTGTGGCTGCCGATCAACCTGATCAGTGAGATCGCAGTGCCCATATCTCTTTCCCTTCGTCTGTTTGCAAATATCCTTTCCGGTACCATTATGATGACGCTGGTATACGGATTATTGGGATGGATAGCAACAGCCTGGCCGGCAGCGCTTCATGTGTACTTTGATCTGTTTTCCGGAGCAATCCAGACCTATGTATTCTGTATGCTGACCATGACCTATATCGCCAATGCGATTGGAGATGGGGATGCAGTAGAGGATACCATAGAGGATGGGAAGCTTCGTAAGAATGCATAAGATCTGAAAGGCATCAGGCAAAGAATGGGAAGGCTTGTCAAAAAAAATGAAAAAGCCTATGCAATAAGAAAGATATTTTACGAAAACAGGCAAGAATCTAATAACAAAAAAGGAGAAAACAAAATGGAATTTAATGAGAACTTTATTCTTGGATGTTCAGCAATCGGTGCCGGACTGGCACTTATCGCAGGTATCGGACCTGGTGTAGGACAGGGTATCGCAGCAGGACATGCTGCCGCTGCAGTAGGCAGGAATCCCGGTGCAAAATCAGACATTACCTCTACTATGCTGTTAGGTCAGGCTGTTGCCGAGACAACAGGTCTGTACGGCCTTTTGGTTGCCATCCTGTTACTGTTTGTAAAGCCCCTTTTATGGTAAAGAAGGAAAAGCAAAATCCTGAAAGGAGGACTTTGGAACGTGGATAGAATGTTCGGATTGGACTGGCAGCTGCTGGCAGATTCGACTCTGACCATCATTGCGGTATTTGTACTGTTTGCAGTGATGAGTTACTTCCTGTTCAATCCTGCCAGAAAGATGCTTAAGGACCGCCAGGAGAAGATCAAGGGTGAGCTTGACAGCGCAAAGAACGATATGGAAAATGCGCAGAAGCTGAAGGCAGAGTATGAAAAGAAGCTGGAAGGAATCAATAAAGAGGCAGAGAGTATCCTGAGCGAGGCCAGAAAGAAAGCCCTGGACAATCAGGAAAGAATCGTGGCTGCAGCCAGACAGGAGGCAGACAGGATTGTGGAGCATGCCAGGAACGAGGCAGCGCTTGAAAAGGAAAAGCTGGCAGATGACATCAGAAAAGAAATGATCGGCGTAGCGTCCGCCATGGCCGGTAAGGTGGTGGAGGGACTGCTTGATCCTGCAGCCCAGGACAAGCTGATCGATCAGGCTTTAAAGGAAATGGGTGAGAGCACATGGCAAAGCTGATACCGAAGGTGTACGGCGAGGCATTGTTTGAAATGGCTGCCGAGGAGGGAAAAGAGCTTGCGCTCATGGAGGAAGCAGAAACGCTTTTGGAAATCTTGAAGGAAAATCCGGAGCTTTCAAAGGTGATGCTTCATCCCGAAATTCCCAGAGAAGAAAAGCTGCAACTGATAGAAAAAATATTCAGGGGACGGATCAGCGAGGAGCTGACAGGGTTTCTTGAAGCAATCGTGGAAAAGGAAAGATACGGGGAAGTTTCAGCGATCCTTGCCTTTTTCATTGACGAAGTAAAAGAAGAACAGGGGATCGGAGTGGCATATGTGACTTCCGCACTGCCTTTGACAGATGGGCAGAAGGAGGAAGTAAAAAAACACCTGCTTGAAACGACCGGTTATCGGAAAATGGAAATGCATTATCAGACAGACCCGGCGCTTATCGGAGGCATGGTCATCCGTATCAGGGACAGGGTGATGGATAGCAGTATCCGCACCCAGCTTGATAACCTGACGAAACAATTATTAAAAATTCAGAAAGGTGCTTCTAAATCATGAATTTGAGACCCGAAGAAATTAGTTCAGTGATCAAGGAACAGATCAAAAGATATGCTTCCCAGCTGACTGTATCTGATGTGGGTACTGTGATACAGGTGGCGGACGGCATCGCCAGAGTGCACGGCTTAGAGAAGGCTATGCAGGGTGAATTGCTGGAATTCCCGGGCGATGTCTATGGCATGGTGCTGAACCTGGAAGAGGACAACGTGGGTGTGGTTCTTCTGGGAAGCAAACACAGCATCAGCGAAGGTGATCTGGTCAAGACAACAGGACGAGTGGTAGAGGTTCCGGTTGGAGACGCTTTGCTTGGACGAGTGGTGAATGCCTTAGGACAGCCCATCGACGGCAAAGGTCCTGTACAGACCAATACCTATCGAAAGATCGAGAGAGTGGCAAGCGGCGTTATCACCAGAAAGAGCGTGGATACTCCCTTGCAGACCGGTATCAAGGCAATCGACGCCATGGTGCCTATCGGAAGAGGACAGCGTGAGCTGATCATCGGCGACCGTCAGACTGGTAAGACGGCCATTGCCATTGATACCATCATTAATCAGAAGAATCAGAATGTAAAATGTATTTATGTTGCCATCGGTCAGAAGGCTTCTACCGTGGCAAACATTGTAAAGACCCTGGAAGAGTACGGCGCTATGAGCTATACCACAGTGGTGGTTTCCACAGCCAGCGACCTGGCACCCCTACAGTATATTGCGCCTTATTCCGGCTGTGCCATTGGTGAGGAATGGATGGAGCAGGGACAGGACGTACTGGTAGTATATGATGACTTAAGTAAGCATGCAACGGCATACCGTACACTCTCTTTGCTGCTTCGCCGTCCACCTGGCCGTGAGGCTTATCCCGGCGACGTATTCTACCTGCATTCCAGACTGTTGGAGCGTGCAGCCAGAATGAGTGAGGAATACGGCGGAGGCTCACTGACAGCCCTTCCCATCATTGAGACTCAGGCAGGAGATGTATCCGCTTACATTCCCACAAACGTCATTTCCATTACAGATGGACAGATTTATCTGGAGACAGAAATGTTCAATGCAGGCTTCCGCCCTGCAGTCAACGCCGGTCTGTCCGTATCCCGTGTAGGAGGCGCAGCCCAGATCAAGGCTATGAAGAAGATCGCAGCGCCCATCCGTGTGGAGCTGGCACAGTACAGAGAGCTGGCAAGCTTTGCGCAGTTTGGCTCAGAGCTTGACCAGGATACCAGGGAAAAGCTTGCACAGGGCGAAAGGATCAAGGAAGTGTTAAAGCAGCCTCAGTATCAGCCCATGGCAGTACAGTACCAGGTTATCATCATTTATGCGGCTACCAATAAATATCTGCTTGATATTCCGGTAGAGGATATCACCGCTTTTGAAAAGGGACTTTTTGAATTTTTGGATACCAAGTATCCTGAGGTACCAAACAACATTGCCGCAGAAAAGGTGATCAGCGAGGAAACCGAAAAAGTGCTTAAGGCAGCGATCGAAGAGTTCAAGAAGAGCTGGAATGGAGCGTTATAATGGCATCAATGCGCGATATCAGGCATCGCCGCAGCAGCATACAGAGTACGCAGCAGATCACAAAGGCCATGAAGCTGGTGTCCACTGTAAAGCTGCAGCGGGCGAGAGCCAATGCAGAAAAGACAAAAACTTATTTTGACTGTATGTATGAGACAGTGGGAAACATCCTGAAACGGGTAGGCGCCATTTCGCACAAATACCTGAAAGCAGGAGAAAGTCCCAATAAGGCAGTGATTGTCATCACCTCCAACAGAGGACTGGCAGGGGGCTACAATTCCAATATTGTAAAGCTTGTTACCAGGGAGGAAGCCTTTCATAAGGAGGAGCTTAAAATCTATGCCATCGGAGGTAAAGGAAGGGACGCACTGGAAAGAGCTGGGTATGAGATCACAGAAGATCTTTCCCATATCTCAGAGAATCCTTCCTATGAGGATGCTATGGCTCTCTCTGCAAGGCTTCTTGACTCCTTTGCATCTGGGGAGATCGGCGAGATTTATCTGGCATATACTTCCTTTAAAAATACAGTGAGCCATGATCCTGTGCTTTTAAAGCTACTTCCTGTGGAATATCAGGAAACAGAAGAAAAAGAGGATATGGGCAGAGCACTGATGAACTTTGAGCCGGAGGATGAGGCTGCCCTTGATATGATCATTCCAAAGTATATCACCAGTCTGATCTACGGCGGCTTAAAGGAGGCTATCGCCAGCGAAAACGGCGCGAGAATGCAGGCCATGGACAATGCCACGGAGAATGCGGAGGAAATGATCGGGGATCTGTCCCTTGCTTACAACCGTGCAAGACAAAGCTCCATTACCCAGGAGCTGACCGAGATCATCGCCGGAGCGGAGGCCATCTCATAATATTATAGTTCACGTCATTAAAATGATAACTAGAAAGGGTTTGAAAATGTCTGGAACAAATAGAGGAAAAATCACTCAGGTCATCGGTGCAGTCCTGGACATTCGTTTTGAGAAGGGACATCTGCCCCTGATCAACGAAGCGATCAGGATCCCCACCAGTGATGGCAATAAGCTGACAGTGGAGGTTTCTCAGCATTTAGGAGACGATACCGTCAGATGTATTGCCATGGGAACTACGGATGGCCTGGTAAGAGGAATGGAGGCAGTGGCAACAGGTGCTCCCATTTCTGTTCCGGTAGGAGAAAAGACCCTGGGACGTATTTTCAACGTACTGGGAGATCCTATCGACAATAAGCCGGCGCCGGAAGGGGTATCCTATGAGCCCATCCATCGTGCTGCGCCTGAATTTGAAGAACAGTCCACCCAGAAGGAGCTTCTGGAGACAGGTATCAAGGTTGTTGATCTTTTGTGCCCTTATCAGAAGGGTGGTAAGATCGGCTTGTTTGGAGGTGCAGGAGTAGGAAAGACTGTGCTGATTCAGGAGCTGATCCGTAATATTGCAACAGAGCATGGAGGTTATTCCGTATTCACAGGAGTAGGAGAGCGTACCCGTGAGGGAAATGACCTGTATCACGAAATGACAGAGTCTGGCGTTATCGACAAGACCACCATGGTATTCGGACAGATGAACGAGCCCCCCGGAGCCAGAATGAGAGTAGGTCTTACGGGACTTACCATGGCAGAGTATTTCAGAGACAAGGGCGGCAAGGATGTACTTTTGTTCATCGACAATATCTTCCGTTTCACACAGGCCGGAAGTGAGGTGTCCGCACTTTTGGGACGTATGCCCTCTGCAGTAGGATACCAGCCCACTCTGCAGACAGAGATGGGTGCTCTTCAGGAGCGTATCACCAGTACCAGAAACGGTTCCATCACCTCCGTTCAGGCAGTTTATGTGCCTGCGGATGATCTGACGGACCCTGCGCCTGCTACTACCTTCGCCCATCTGGATGCAACCACCGTTTTGTCCCGTTCCATTGTAGAGCTTGGTATTTATCCTGCTGTGGATCCTCTGGAATCTACTTCCCGTATCCTGGATCCTAAGGTAGTAGGAGAGGAGCATTACAAGACGGCCAGAGGCGTGCAGGAGATTCTGCAACGCTACAAGGAGCTTCAGGATATCATTGCAATCCTTGGTATGGATGAGCTTTCCGAGGAGGATAAGCTTGTAGTATCCCGTGCCCGTAAGGTACAAAGATTCCTGTCCCAGCCCTTCTTCGTGGCAGGACAGTTCACCGGACTGGAAGGAAAGTATGTTCCGATCAGAGAGACAGTACGAGGCTTCCAGGAGATCTTAGACGGCAAGCATGACGATGTTCCGGAAAGCTATTTTTTGAATGCCGGAAGCATTGATGATGTGCTTGCACGGGTGAAATAAAGAGAGGAATTGGGATGGCAAAGGAATTTACCCTTTATATCGTGACGCCGGAGAGAGTGTTCTTTGAAGGACCGGTGGATATGGTGGAATTTAATACCACGGAGGGCGAGATCGGCGTCCTGCCGGGACATATTCCGCTGACAGTGATCGTAAGTCCCGGGATCCTTCGGATCCATGAAAATGGAGAGCTGAAGGAAGCGGCTCTTCACGCAGGCTTTGTGGAAATCCTTCCGGACAAGATCACAATTCTGGCAGAGATCATTGAGTGGCCTTCGGAAATTGACGAAAACAGAGCCCAGTCTGCTCTGGAAAGAGCAAAGAAACGTCTGGAAAGCCGCACACCACAGACAGATATTGCAAGAGCAGAAACTGCATTGCAGCGTGCTCTGGCAAGAATCAATGTGTTAAAGTAAAGCATGTATATCAGCTGTGTGGCAGCGAAAACAGTATGGAAAAAATCACAGGATTATTTGATGCAGGCAGAGAGTGGGGAACCAACCACTCCCTACCTGCATATTTTATGAGTAAGGAATCGGGAGCAAAAGTAAGGGATGGATATTGTAGAGGGAAGGCTTCCTTATTACATGAGTTATGGAGAATACAGTGGATTGCATGAGAAAAGCATGTATTATGAGAGAGAATACAAAGGTGTGATACACCAGAATGAATGGTATATGGGAAACAGAGCGATGGAAGAAAACAGAATGCTTCAGGATATGGATTATCTTCAGCAGACCTATCCGGCAAAGGTGAGAAGCTTAAGGAAAAGGATCGCAGAGCTTTTGGATCGCATGGATTATGAGGGGAGCTTTGTATATGATGCTTATCCGGACAGATGCACCCTGGAGAGGATGAGTGCAGCCTGTTATCAGGTATTATGCCGTGAGGAAAGAACTTTCCCGGAAAGAGGAAACGTCCTGAAAGAAAAAGAGCTTCCGGAAGAAAAAAGTATTCAAGGAAAAAGACTTGCTCATGAGGGTGAGAAAGCCTGCAAGGAAGATGTTGCAGAGAGGAATGAAATGGATGTATGGAAGCTTGAAGAGATTCCCTGGATAAAGGAACTGGTACAGGTACTTCTATGCGAGGAAATCTGTAAAAGACGGCATGGTGGGAAACGAGGCTGCCATAAATTTTTGTTGTGATTTTTTAGAAAAGTTATTACAATAGGGTAAGAATAGACGGTAGTAAGAAAGGATACAAAAAAGTGGAAATAGCGTTAGAAAACGTTTGCGATAAAATAGCAGGAGTGCTGAATGAAAATTTGGAGCAGATCGTCTTTAGCAATGCCAGAAAGAAAGAGGACTGTTTTAAGGTAAAGATCAGGCCCATTCTGGTAAAGGGGGAGCTTTTATTCCAGGAGACCTTCTACAAGGGAACACAGGTCTTTCATACAAATAATAGCGCGGAGGAAATGCTTTCTAAGATAAGAGAGTACTTAAGTGGCGCCTTCGGTCAGGCCCAGGTGGAAACTATAGACGGCAGTATGGTAATACTTGTAAGCAAAAAGGGAAAGATAAGCTGTAAGGAAAGCAGAAGAGACAAGAAAAATGCCACAGCCTGGAAAGAATTTGACCAGACAACAGGTAAGAAAAGCGATGCAGGAAAGGAAAGTGGCAGGGGAGCAGGCAAGGAAAGCATTGCGCAGAATGGAGCTTATGGTCTTAGCTTGGAGGAAGTCACTCAGGATAGATTGCAAAAGCTTTCCCATGACAGGATCAGGCAGTATATTCTAAAGGATGGAATCCCGGTGGATTTTCTGGTGGGACTTGGCGTGCAGACCCCGGATGGCAAGGTGACAAAGAACCGCTATGACAAATTCCGTCAGATTAACCGATATCTGGAATTTATAGAGGATGTGCTTGATAAGCTGCCAAAGGACAGAACCATACGCATTATTGACTTTGGCTGCGGAAAATCCTACCTGACCTTTGCCATGTATTATTATCTGCATGTGCTTCAAAAAAGGGATATTGAGGTGACAGGGCTTGACCTGAAAAAGGATGTGATAAAGCACTGTAATGAGCTGGCGGAAAGCTGCGGCTATGAGCATCTACATTTTGAGGTGGGAGATATCAGCAGATATCAGACAAAGGACGCAGAAAGAGAAGCAAAAGGGCTTCCCTTAGTAGATATGGTAGTGTCTTTGCATGCCTGTGACACCGCTACGGACTATGCCCTGGAAAAGGCAGTAAAATGGGGGGCGCAGGTGATCATGGCCGTGCCCTGCTGTCAGCATGAGGTAAACAGACAGATACAGTGTAAGGAGCTTTCTCCAATCTTGCAATACGGTCTTTTAAAGGAGAGGATTGCTGCGTTAGTTACGGACGGAGTGCGGGCCCAGCTTTTGGAGGAGGCAGGATATGACACCCAGATACTGGAATTTATCGATATGGAGCATACACCGAAGAATCTGCTGATCAGAGCAGTAAAAAGGAAGGGTATGCGTCCTGTTAAAAAGCAGCAGGATGTGGAAGGAATGATGGATTTTCTGCATATTTCTCCCACCCTGGCAGGATTACTGGATAGAAAAGGAAGAACGGAATGAAAAAAAGGATCATCAAGGCGGCAGTTTTTGTATTGACCTTTCTGATTTCTCTGTTGGTGATCAGTAAGATCATGAATCAGGGAAACAACAATATGACAATGGAGATGGCAAAAGCGACCCTGCCTGTTATCACCATGCAAAGAGGGGAGCTTAGCTACAACGAACTCCATGGATACAAACAAGCCATGAACACGGCTTTTATGCAGGATACGGTAACAGAGCTTTCAGAGGACAGAAGCCTGGAATTTACAGTGGACACCTATGGCGTGACAGTGAATGGCATTTCCATTGAGGTCAGGAATATGGAGGGCAGCAGGCTGATCGAGAACACCCCTGTAACAGAGCTTTCTACGGGAAAGGACAGCATTACAGCGAAGATCACCCTGAAGGATCTGATCGAGCAGGATAAGGAATATGCCCTTGTGATATTGCTGGATACCGGAGAAGAGAATCCAATCCGTTATTATACGAAGGTAATATGGAGCGAGAATACGGCATTGACAGAAAAGCTGAGCTTTGTGGAGGAGTTTCATCAGGTGCTTTTCGACAAAGAGCGGGCAAAGGAGGAAGGCATCGCCAAGTACCTGGAGAGCAATGCAAGCGGGGATAACAGCTCCTTTCATAAGGTGGACATCCACAGTTCCTTCCAGATGATCACCTGGGGGGATTTAAGTCCAAGGCAGGTGACAGAAAGCCAGATCCAGGTAACGCAGCTGCAGAACCAGACGGCTTGTTTCCTGGTAAATTTCCTGGTATCCACCAAGGAGGATAAGAAGGAAACCTGCTACATGGTGCAGGAGTATTACAGAGTGCGTTACCTGCCAAATGCAGAGAGAATGTATCTTCTAAATTATGAAAGGACCATGACCCAGATACCGGATGAAACAGGAGGGTTATATGGAAACGATAAACTGATCCTTGGAATCGCGGACGAAAATACGGTATTCCAGGAAAGTGAGGATGGGAATATCGTAGTTTTTGAAAGCGCCAACAGGCTCTTTTCCTATAATGCCACCACCAATAAGCTTGCTGTGATCTTTGGCTTCTACAATAAAGAAAATCAGGACGCCAGAGACCTTTATGGGCAGCATGGGATCAAGATCCTGGATGTGGATGAAGGAGGAAATGTAAATTTTGCCGTTTATGGCTATATGAACCGAGGAAGGCACGAGGGAGAGGTAGGGATTGCAGTCTATTATTATGACAGCGCCTTAAATACCATTGAGGAAGCGGTTTATATTCCCTGTGATACCAGCTTTTCTGTGCTGCAGGCAGAGATGGAGCAGCTTTTGTATGTAAACAGGGACAATAAGCTGTATGTTTTCCTGGATAATGTAGTCTACGAGGCAGACCTGGAGGCCCTCACCTGGGTTAGGATTGCGCAGATCACCCAGGATGGCACCATGCAGGTTTCGGACAATCACAAGGTATTGGTGTGGCAGGAAGGTGCAGATCTGTATCATGGAGACAGGCTTTTGGTGAGAAACTTAGGAACCGGGGACGGAAGCCAGATTACAGCCGGAGCCGGAGAAGCGATCATGCCCATGGGTTTTATCGGAGAGGATATTGTCTACGGTCTGGCAAGGATCTCGGATATCACAGTGGACGCTGGGGGAAGGAGCTTCTTTCCTATGTATAAGATCTGTATCAATGATGCTTCCGGAAATCTGCTTCGGTCGGATGAAAAGGAGGATATTTATATCACAGGCTGGACAGTGACGGATGAACGGGTAATGTTGGACCGGGTGCAGCTTGTAAACGGCGCTTATAAAGAAATAGAGCAGGATTATCTGATGTTAAATAATAAGCCTGTGGAAGGAAAGAATAAATACCAGACGGTAACGGTGGAAAAGTATCTGAAATATGTGCAGATACAGACCAGAAAGGAAATCGACACTAAGACCATCCAGGTGTTAAATCCCAAGGAGGTGGTTTTCGAGGGCGGAAGAACACTGAAGCTTTCAAAAGAAGAGGAGAAAGCAGACAGATACTACGTTTATGGAGCCTATGGGGTGAGCGGTATCTATATTTCAGAGGCAAAGGCAGTGGAGCAGGCCTATGAGGAATCCGGAAGAGTGACGGATGAGGAGGGACGCTGTATCTTTATCAGGGGAAACAGAGTCGCCAGGAATCAGATCATGGCGATCAAGGAGACAAGCATAAGCGAGGAAAGGAGCAGTCTTGCAGTGTGCCTGGATACCGTGCTTTCCCATGCCGGTGTAGTCCGCAATACCCAGACCTACCTTGATATGGGGCAGTCCGCAGAACAGATTCTGAAGGAAAATCTGGATGCAGAGGTTCTGAATCTGACAGGCTGCAATCTGGACGCCATGCTTTATTATGTAAATCAGGATATTCCGGTGCTTGCCATCTTAAAGGACGGGGAGGCAGTGCTTGTGACAGGCTTTAATGAGTTTAATGTAGTGATCCTGGAACCCTCCACCGGAAAGCTGTACCAGAAAGGAATGAATGATTCCACAGAATGGTTTGCCGAGAACGGAAATTATTTCCTTACCTATGTAAGGCTGGAGGATTGATACAAAAAAGGCTGTGCAGTGCACAGCCTTTTTCGTATCCTCAACTTAAAATTTAAGCTACAGGGAAAATATATTTCTCGTATTTCTTTAAGATATTTAAAAGGATCATTCCCAGGACACCGCAGGAAAGTACCTCGCCTAAGCCTACAGTCAGCATAAAATAGGGAATGGTACCGGGAAGATGGTATACATAGGAAAGGACAAAGGGAACAACGATCGTATTGGCAATGATGGGCGGCAGGGGAGAAAGCCACTTTGCAAGGGTCTGGTTTTTGCAAGAAGCTTTTTCCTTTGAAAGCTCCTGTGTAGCAGTGTGATTTTTGCCGCTTTTTCTAAAGTGCTTAGCCAGTGCATAGGTTCCCAATGCACCGATCAGGGTAGCCAGGCTTCCGAAGATAATGTCCAAAGGCATGGCACCGGTTAAAAGGTTTGCGATAAGACACCCCACAAACAGTCCAGGTATGGCAGCCGGTGTGAAAAAGGGAAGAATAGTGAGTGCTTCCGAGAAACGCAGCTGGATGGCATAATTGGCCAGCCCCAGCGCATTGGCAAGCAGGGTGAGTACCACATAGAGAGCTGCGATCATTGCAGCCTGGGCGATGAACAGGACAGATTTTTTGTTTTTCATGATGTAATTCTCCTTTAGTTTTGTTTTACGAGTGGAAGGTTGCGAACACTCGATTCATTTTACGCCGGAAATCGGCGAAAGCCCCATAAAACCTTATTTAGAGCTTTGCAACGGTTGTGAGTATAGCATAGTTAAAATAAGAATGCAAGTTGCACTATGAATTTTTTCACAATTGATATAACCGAAAAATAGAATGATCAGAAAAAGCCCCAGGGCATTTAACCCTGCGGCTTCTTTCAGAAGAGTATGGTTGAAGTAGCTATGCTATGCCTCCAGCATTTCGCCTTCTTCCTCCAGTGCCCTTTCATAGCTGTCAAGAATGGTTTTTTGGATCACGTCTCTTGTGCTGGAATTGATCGGGTGGGCGATATCCCGGTATTCCCCATCTGTAGCTCTTTTACTGGGCATCGCAATAAAAAGACCCTTTTCGCCCTCAATCACTTTGATATCATGTACTACGAACGCATCGTCTAAGGTGATGGACACAATAGCTTTCATTTTTCCTTCTTTAGCTATTTTTCTGACACGAACATCTGTAATCTGCATAGTATTTCTTCCCCCTTACTGGTTTGTTATAATGCTGTATATCTGTAATAAGATAGAATGTTTCATGTTTTTATCTTGGAGATAAATCTTTGAGACCGTAAATCTAAATAACGTATCTTTCGTTACGTTCTACTACGATCCTGATGCCGTCTTCTCCGACATATTTGGAATTGGCCCGGATGGTGCCGTGGCTTTCTACGATACAATTTTCAATATAAGTGTTGTCGCCGATATATACATCATTCAAAATGATGGAATTTTTGATGACGCAGTTATTGCCGATATAGCTCTTCTTGAAAATAATGGAGTTTTCCACAGTGCCGTTGACAATACATCCGCTGGAGATCAGGCTGTTTCTCACATTGGAGCCTACGTTGTATTTGGCGGGGGGCAGATCGTCCACCTTGGAATAAATATCAGGATACTGCTTGAAGAAGTAATTGCGCACATCAGGCTTTAAGAAGTCCATGTTAGTATTGTAATAATCCTCCACGGAAGCGATATTGCGCCAGTAATCCTTGATCTTGTAACCGTAGATTCTCTTGATATCTTTGTAACGGATGAGGATATCCCTTACAAAGTCGTAGCGATCCTCCTCAGCGCACTTTTCGATCATTTCGATGAGCTGACGGCGGCGGATCACATAAATACCGCAGGAGATAGTGTTGGTCTTGGCCTGGAGAGGCTTTTCCTCAAACTCCTCGATCCGGCTTTCTTCGTTCATGCGGACAGTGCCGAAGCGCTCTACATTGGTGCCCTTTTCCATATCCCTGCATACCACAGTGATATCAGCCTTCTTCTCAATGTGATATTCCAGAACCTTACTGAAATCCATCTTGTATACACAGTCACCGGATGCGATGACCACATAGGGCTCATGGCTATTCTTTAAGAAGGAAAGGTTCTGATAAATAGCGTCCGCAGTGCCTCTGTACCAGTTGCTGTTGTCGGCGGTGACAGCCGGAGTGCAGACAAAGAGACCGCCCTGCTTTCGACCGAAATCCCACCACTTGGAGGAACTTAAATGCTCGTTTAAGCTTCTTGCATTATACTGTGTCAGTACTGCCACCTTCTGGATGTGGGAATTGGACATATTGCTTAAGGTAAAATCAATGCTTCTGTAGCTTCCGGCTATAGGCATCGCACAAATCGCTCTTTTCTGGGACAATTCCTTCATTCTGTGATTATTGCCGCCTGCTAAAATAATTCCAATCGCTCTCACTATCTATCACCTGCCTTAATTAATGTTCTGCCTCCTGCAAGATGGGAATCCTCATAGTCGGAAGCCTCTGTCACTCCGGAAATTACGGAATTTTTGCCTATTGTAATGCCATCGGGGATCACACTGTTTTCACCGATGGTGGTGATACCGTGATTGTAAATATGAGGCGCAGTGTCATTTTCTGCTTCCTCGCCGATGCCAAGCCTTACCTGATTGCCAAGCCTTACGTTTTCTGCGATGATGGCTTTATTAAGCTCACAGCCTTCTCCAATCTGGGCCTGGTTCATGATAATGGAATCTCTGACAACGGTTCCCTTTCCGATGGTAACGCCGCAGCCGATGACGGAATTGTACACCTCTCCGTAAATATCGGAGCCTTCGCCGATAATACTGCGTTCTACTACGCTGGAATCGGATATGTATTGAGGAGGAAGGGTTTCGCTCTTGGTATAGATCTTCCAGTATTCCTCATAAAGGTTAAATTCAGGCACAATGTCGATAAGCTCCATATTGGCTTCCCAGTAAGAGCTTAAGGTTCCTACATCCTTCCAGTAGCCGTTAAACTCATAAGCATAAAGGGGGGCTCCCTTTTCATGGCAGTAAGGAATCACATGCTTGCCGAAATCAAGGGCAGGCTGGTCTGCCATAGCGATCAGTGCCTCCTTTAAGGTTTTCCAGTTAAAGATGTAGATACCCATGCTTGCCAGATTACTTCTGGGATGAGCGGGCTTTTCCTCAAATTCTGTGATCTTCTTATTCTCATCTGTGATCATGATGCCGAAGCGACTGGCTTCTTCAATGGGCACGGGCATCACGGCAATCGTTACCTCTGCGCCGTTTGCTTTATGGAAATCCAGCATGACTTCATAATCCATCTTGTAAATGTGATCGCCGGAAAGGATCAGAACATATTCCGGGTGAAAGCTTTCCATATAATCAAGATTCTGATAAATGGCATTGGCTGTGCCGGTATACCATTCGCTGTTGGAGCTTTTCTCGTAAGGGGGAAGCACTGTGACGCCGCCGATATTACGATCCAGATCCCAGGGAATACCGATTCCAATGTGTGTGTTCAGCCTAAGAGGCTGATACTGGGTTAAAACGCCTACTGTATCCACTCCGGAGTTGATACAGTTTGACAGAGGGAAATCGATAATTCGATATTTGCCTCCGAATGCAACAGCCGGTTTGGCCACCTTGGAAGTCAGCACTCCAAGTCTGCTGCCCTGGCCGCCTGCCAATAACATGGCAATCATTTCTTTTTTGATCATGTCCTCACCTCAATCTAGCCTATTACCGTTTACGGTACAATAATTATAGCATATAAATAGATGAAAGTGAATATTTATTACTAATAAAATGGAAAGTTTCATCCAAAAAATAAGCAGTTTTCACATATTTTGTCGAATATAGGGATTTTCCATGTGTGCATATCATACTTATTTCAGGCTCTTTTGGAATTTACCTGCGTAATTTTAGAAATTCTACTTTACTATTTGTTTTTTGGGAGGGATGTGTATATAATAGAAGGGAAGTACATGGATAGGAAAAATGTAGGAGAATATACCCACGAAGGTCCAAAAAGGCTGTGGGGAAAAGGAGAAGAAAGTATGTATCAGATAGATTTTGAGCACCCTGGCCGGATATATTTTGTGGGAATCGGAGGCATCAGCATGAGCGGACTGGCAGAAATTTTGGCAGACGCAGGCTTTCAGGTTTCAGGCTCCGATGCAAAGAAAAGTGCTGTAACCCAGATGTTAGAGGAAAAGGGCATTAAAGTATTTTACGGGCAGCGTGCAGGAAACATCACGGAGGATATCGATTGCGCGGTCTTTACCAGTGCGATCCACAAGGATAATCCGGAATATGTAGCCGTGATGGAAAAAAAGATTCCCTGTCTGTCCAGGGCGCAGCTATTAGGTCAGATCATGAAAAATTATGAGACGCCGGTTGCCATCAGCGGTACTCACGGCAAGACTACCACAACCTCCATGGTAAGCGAGATTTTGTTAAAGGCAGGGATGGATCCTACCTTATCCATCGGCGGAATGCTTAAGACTATCGGCGGTAATATCCGGGTAGGAAAGTCCGGTTATTTTGTCACAGAGGCCTGCGAGTATACCAACAGCTTTTTAAGCTTTTTCCCTAAAATCGGTATTATTTTGAATATCGAAGAGGATCACATGGACTTTTTTAAGGATCTTGCAGATATCAGGCATTCCTTCAGAGAGTTTGCAAAGCTGCTTCCTGAGGATGGATGTCTGATCATCAATGGGGATATCGACCATTACGAAGAGATCACGGAAGGGCTGCCCTGTAAGGTCATTACCTATGGCTTTGGAAAGGAAAATGATTACTATCCGGAAAAGGTAAGCCATGACGCTTATGCACACGATACCTTCCTTTTGCACTCCCCCGGGGAAGAGCGCAGCTTTTCCTTAAAGGTGCCGGGAGATCATAATGTGAGCAATGCCATGGCGGCAATCGCACTGGCGGATCTTCTTAAGATTGAAACATCTGTGATCCGGGAAGCCCTGCAGGAATTTACCGGTACGGACAGGCGCTTTGAATATAAGGGAACCATCGGAGGCGTGACAGTCATTGATGACTATGCCCATCATCCTACAGAGATCGAAGCTACTTTAAGGGCAGCGAAGAATTATCCCCATAAGACACTGTGGTGCGTATTCCAGCCCCATACATATACCCGCACGAAGGCCTTCCTGCCGGAGTTTGCCAAGGCTCTTAGCCTTGCAGATAAGGTGATCCTGGCAGATATCTATGCGGCCAGGGAGACGGATACCTTAGGGATCAGTTCAAGAACCCTTCAGGAGGAAATCAAGAAGCTAGGGCATGAATGCGAGTATTTCCCCACCTTTGATGAAATTGAAAATTTCCTTTTGGAAAATTGCACAAAGGGTGATCTGTTGATAACTATGGGAGCCGGAGACGTGCTTAAAATCGGAGAAAACCTGTTGGGAATTTAGTTGTCCACAATATCCACCGTTTCACAGCGTAGATTTCAAAAATCGGGATGTGGATTTTTCTTTGGCTGATGTGGAAAACTAAAAAAGTACGGACAGCGGCTTTTTCAGTGAAGGGGAAGCCGCTTATGGGATGGTTCATCCACAATATCCACAGTATCCACAAAAGGGCAGGGTATTTTGGCAGGCCTGTATTTCTGGCACTTTGGCTATTTCATTTTAAAAATGGCTATGCTATACTCTGACCATCAACGAAAGGAAAGTGGTAACAAAATGGCACGCTTAACGATCTACAGAGAAAAATCCAATGATACAACAGCTGTATCCAATATCTTCCTGGATGAATACATGCAGGATGCAAATGATGCCCAGCTTAAGGTATATCTGTATCTGATCCGCATGCTGAATGCAAATCTCCCTACCAGTGTATCTGATATGGCAGATAAGTTCAATCATACGGAAAAGGATATTATGCGTGCTCTGCTGTACTGGGAGAGTAAGAATCTCCTTGCCCTGGACTTTGACAGCAATAAAAATCTGGTAGGCATCAGCTTAAAGGATCTGGTTCCCGGAAAGAATGCAGGTGCTTTGGGAGAAAATGCAGACAGCCTTTCTGCCCGTCAGGACAAGGAAGCTGAGAATAGCTTTGGAGTTGGAGCAAAGTCCTTTTTGACCATTCCTTCTGCCCGTTATGGGGAAGAGGATGGAAAGCTGGCAGGGGCTTGCATGGCAGGAAATGGTATGGCTTCACAGAATGTTTACAATAAGCCTGTCTACAGCCCGGATCAACTCAGGGAATTTAAAAACAGAGAGAATACAGCCCAGCTTTTGTTTATCACAGAAACCTATATTGGCCGTCCACTGACACCTGCGGAGATGAAGTCCATCCTGTTTTTTACGGATGAGCTGCATTTTTCGGATGATTTAGTGGATTACCTGATCCAGTATTGTGTGGACAAGGGTAAGAAGGACTTTAAATACATAGAAAAGGTTGCCATTAACTGGGCCGGACAGGGAATCACCACTCCTGCTCAGGCACAGAAGCTTTCCACCAGATATGACAGGAATGTATATGCCATCATGAACCAATTGGGAAAGAGCAATTCTCCTACTGCAAGGGAATTGGAGTACATTACCCGGTGGACCAAGGAATATGGCTTTACCAACGATATCATCTTTGAGGCTTGCGAGCGCACCGTACTGGCGACAGACAACCACCGCTTTGAGTACGCGGACAGCATTTTGAAGAGCTGGCATCAGCAGAATGTGCATCATAAGGCAGATATCTTAAGAATTGACGAGCTTTACCAGCAAAGATGCAAAAACAATGCAAGGAGCAATGCTTCTACCAATAAATTCAACCAGTTTACCCAGAATGATTACGATTTTGAACAGCTGGAGAAGGAATTGTTAAGTAATTAAGGAAGCCAAAGAAGCAAAAAGGAACAATAAAAGGAGATAAGATGCCTCTTACCAATGAACAATATGAGAGCATTATGAAAAAATATGACGCGACAAGGACCCGTAACCGCCACCTCCTAGAGGAAAGGCGGTTACAGGTCTGTCGCTGTATTCCGGAATATCAAAAACTGGAGGCAGAAAGCGGCAGGCTGTCCGTAGCCTGTGCCAGAAGGCTTTTGGACGGAGAAGAGGAAGCCCTTCAACTTTTACATGAAAAGCTAGAGGATTTAGGTGTACAAAAAAGGGAATTACTTAAAAAGGCAGGATTCCCGGAGGATTTTCTTTCTCCTGTATATGACTGCCCGGATTGCCAGGATACCGGGTATCTTCCCATGAAGGAAGGAGAAAGTGGGGACGAATACAGTTCACCAAAGAAGTGCCATTGCTTTCGCAGGCAGGAGATCACAATGCTCTATGAGCAGTCCAATATCCAGAGCATGATAGAAAAAGAGAATTTTTCCACCCTTTCCTTTGATTACTATCAGGGAGAGGATCTGAAACGCTTTCAGGAGGCTGTCAGGATCAGCCTGGATTTTGTACAAAACTTCAAACAAGACTATCAAAATTTATTCTTTTATGGTACAGTAGGAACGGGAAAGAGCTTTCTGTCCGGCTGTATCGCCAGAGAGCTTTTACAGCAGGGGCTGTCTGTGATCTATTTTAGCGCTTCTGGGCTGTTTGATACCCTTGCAAGGTATTCCTTTGATGTAAAAGTAAAAGAAACTCTTTACAATTTCTGCAAAGACTTATACAATAGTGACCTGGTGATCATAGATGATCTGGGAACGGAGATAACTAACTCCTTTGTCACGTCCCAGCTTTTTGCGTGCTTAAATGAGCGGGTGCTTGGGAAGAAAAGCACGATCATCTCCACCAACCTAAGCCTGGAGGAGCTGAAGGAGCGGTATTCTGACAGAATTTTTTCCAGAATCACAAGCAATTTTACACTTTGTAAGCTCACAGGTCCTGATATCAGACTCTACAAAAAACGCAGGCGAAATAATTAGGTTACTGTTGGCAGGCCGCATTCTGCAAAGCATGTTTCTGTAAACAGTAATACAGTTAGTACTTTATTGCAACCATAGAAAGTGAGGACTTCTAAAATGCCAATCCGCGAAGAAAAGCGTAATCTCGAAACTATTCCCGTAGGCTCTTTGGGAATCATTTCCCTGGAAAGCTGCAAAACACTGGGAGAGAAGATCGACAAATATCTTGTAAAGTGGAGAACGGAACGTGAAAATGAACACAAGGATTCTCTTGCTTTTTCAGGATATCAGAGAGATTCCTATCTTTTGTCAACTAAAATCCCCCGTTTTGGTTCAGGCGAAGCAAAGGGAATGATCTTGGAATCTGTGCGTGGCGACGATCTATATATTCTGGTGGATGTATGTAACCACAGCCTGACCTATTCTCTGTGTGGGCAGGAAAATCATATGTCTCCTGACGACCATTACCAGGATCTGAAAAGGATTATCGCTGCTGTAGGCGGTAAGGCCAGAAGGATCACGGTGATCATGCCTTTCCTTTATGAAAGCCGTCAGCATAAGCGTACTGCAAGAGAGTCCCTGGATTGTGCCCTTGCACTGCAGGAGCTGGTACGGATGGGCGTAGATAATATCATCACCTTTGACGCCCACGATCCCCGTGTGCAGAATGCAATTCCTCTGAATGGTTTTGAGACAGTACAGCCTGCTTATCAGTTTATCAAGGGTCTTTTACGGAATGTAAAGGGGCTTAGTCTGGATTCCGACCATATGATGGTGATCAGCCCAGACGAGGGCGGCATGAGCCGTGCCATTTATATTGCCAATGTGCTGGGACTGGATATGGGTATGTTCTATAAGCGCAGAGATTATACGAAAGTTGTAAATGGACGCAATCCTATCGTAGCCCATGAATTTTTGGGCACCAGCGTAGAGGGTAAGGATATGATCATCATTGATGACATGATCTCTTCAGGAGAAAGCGTGCTGGAGGTTGCTTCTGAATTGAAGAAGCGCAAGGCGGCAAGAATCTTCGTATTTTCTACCTTCGGCTTGTTTACCAGCGGTCTGGATCGCTTTGACAAGGCTTACGAGAATGGCATTATCGATAAGGTGCTGACAACCAATCTGGTATATCAGACACCGGAGCTTTTGCAGAGAGACTGGTATATCAACTGTGACATGAGCAAGTATATTGCTTACATTATTGATACACTGAACCATGATTCCTCTATCAGCGATCTCTTAAATCCTAATGAGAGGATCCAGAATATCGTGGCTCGTTATAAAAACGGAGAGCTGTAAGGAGAGTATCTGTATACAGATGAAAATATAGAAATAATATGGGTAGGGCACAGGATCAAAAGTCTTGTGCCCTGTTACTTTTTTGAAAATGATTTCGAAAAGGCATAGGATCAGGAAAGCCGTTTGCAGGAAGATAGGCATTATAAGATAGGCATTATAATAAGTAATGTTAATTGCAATTCGATTGTTAACCAATATGCAAATAACTGGTTGACAATTAAAAGGGGAGCAGTTATACTGATACAGGTTCAAAAATAATCTCAAAGGAGAATTTATACAATGAATAGTGATGCTACAAAGAGTATTTCCTCTAAATGGTCTGCAAAGCAGATGGCGATGATCGGGCTGATGGCAGCAGTGATCTGTATCTTAGGTCCCCTTTCCATAAGTATTCCGGTAAGCCCGGTTCCCATTTCCTTGGGACTTCTGGGTGTTGCCTTTGCTGTATATATGCTGGGTATGAAGAAGGGAACACTTAGTGTTTTGATTTATCTTTTGTTAGGTCTGGTAGGACTTCCGGTATTTTCATCCTTCTCCGGAGGTATTGGAAAGCTGTTTGGCCCCACAGGCGGCTATCTGATCGGATACATCCCTATGGCATTGATCGTAGGCTTCTTCGTGGAAAAATGGACGTCTAAGATCTGGCTGCATCTGGTAGGACTGGTTCTTGGAACTGCTTCCTGCTATTTATTGGGAACCTTGTGGTTAAGCTACCAGGCAGGTATGTCCTTTAGCGCAGCGCTGGCTGCAGGCGTGATTCCCTTCATTCCGGCAGATATTGTAAAGATCCTGATCGTTCTGCTGCTTGGCTCCTTGCTTCGCAAGAGACTTCTGAAGGCTGGATTGATATAAAGTTTATGCTGCTGTTCGCTCCGTTTACAGCATACCCTTCGCATCAAATCACTTGCAAGTAAAATTTCGCGGAATATGGTACGGAGTGAACGTCCCCTTTGCATGCGAGAGAATGGTGGCAAAAGACCTTTTGACCCCAACATCATACTATACAAGAATACAGAAAAGTACTGTCGGTGGATTGACGGCAGTACTTTTTTGATTATATAATAAAAACTTAGGTAATTAGGTGAGTTTTGCAAGATCAGTAGTATATTAGAAAATGCCATGATGCCAGGGTCAAAAGGTCAAAAAGCCGTTCATGCTTGCATGATAAGGCTTTTGAACTTGGGACCCGCCAAACATGAGGAAGGAGTGATTTGTGTAGCAAATCAACGGATTCCGAATGTTTGCAGAATTGCGGGAGCAGCTTGCTGCGGAGCAATTCGTGGACATCAGTTGGGGGCAAAAGACCTTTTGACCCCAACATCATGCAAAGCAGCACAGGAAATGGAGAAAAGAATGTACATTATAGTAGGTTTAGGAAATCCGGGAAGGGAATATCATAATACAAGACACAATATCGGCTTTGACGTCATCGACAGGCTGGCGGAGAAGGAAAATATCAGCGTGATAGAAAGCAAGCACAAGGCGCTGATCGGAAAGGGCTATGTAGCAGGAGAAAAGGTGATCCTGGCCAAGCCCCAGACTTATATGAATTTAAGTGGGGAGAGTGTGCGTGCACTGGTAGATTATTATAAGGTGGATGAAGAGAGTGAGCTGATCGTGATCAGCGATGATATCAGCCTGGATGTAGGACAGATCCGGATCCGCAAGAAGGGAAGTGCAGGGGGACACAACGGCTTGAAGAATATTATAGCTCATTTGGGACATGATCAGTTCTGCAGGATCAAAATGGGCGTAGGAGAAAAGCCCAAGGGCTATGACCTGGCAGATTATGTGCTGGGACATTTTACCGGAGAGGAAAGAAAAGTGATGGATGAGGCTGCGGACAGGGCAGTGGAGGCTATACACATGATCCTGACAGAGGATATAGACAAGGCTATGAACCATTATAATACCAAGAAGCATGAGTAAACTGTAATGTAAAAGCCACAGGAAAAGGAGACTTTATTCCAGGCTTTCTGGATGAGCAGACAGTATCAGAATAGAATCAGAACAGAATCAGGAGGGAGAAAAATGCAGGCACTTCTGGCACCTTTACGGGAATTGGCGGGCTTTGATCAGATGAAGGAAAGAATACAAAAGAATAACGGGCCGGTTTCTGTGACAGGATGCGTGGATTCCCAGAAGCTGCACTTGATCTATGGTCTTTCAGAGCAAAGTCGTGTGAAAGTGATCGTCACCTACAGTGATCTAAGACTTCGGGAGATCTATGAAGAGTACAAATTTTATGACAGGAACACCTTTTTGTACCCTGCCAAGGATCTGATTTTCTTTCAGGCGGATATCCACGGAAACCAGTTGACCAGGGAAAGAGTAAAGGTGCTTCGCAGACTAAGCGAGCGCAAGCCCGTGACACTTGTTACCACTTTTCCGGCATTGATGACGCCACAGGTAATGTGGGATGAAAAGCAGGATATCATTAGAGTGGAACGGGGAGGAAGCCTGGAGGAAAAAAGCCTTGCCGGACGTCTTGTGGATCTGGGCTATGAGAAGGCCTATCAGGTGGAGAGCCCGGGACAGTTTTCCATCCGCGGTGGCATTGTGGACATCTTTGACCTGACAGAGGAAAACCCCTACCGTATTGAGCTTTGGGGGGATGAGGTGGAATCTATCCGAAGCTTTGATATTTTAAGCCAGCGTTCCATTGAAAAGCTGGAAAGTATCAGCGTTTACCCAGCTACAGAGTTTGTCCTAAATGAAGATAGGATTCGTAAAGGTCTTTGGAAGCTGGAAAAGGAAGCAGCTGCAAGGGAAAAGCTTTTCAGATCTGAGCATTTGTCTGAGGAAGCCCACCGGATCACAAGCCAGGTGAAGGAATTAAAAGAACAGCTGTTAGAATTTCGGAGCACGGCAAATATAGAGGGCTATATCCGGTATTTTTATGAAAATGAAGAAGAGGATTTGGAAAAAGCGCAAGAGGGAAAGAAAACTGCTCCGGGAAGGATAACAGAAAAGCAGGAGAA
>ULUL01028099.1_pt1 | contig 22890 bp, 21 predicted proteins | sample 1958481 | NCBI WGS metagenome assembly ULUL01 (sample SAMEA4835759, study PRJEB28245) | human gut metagenome | biome: gut microbiome; material: fecal sample | place: Denmark | collected 2008 | reverse complement strand
GCATTGCAAACGCCGAAGTCCAAACACGTGAGGAAGGGGGACATTTTATTTAGGGTAAACTTTGTAATCCCTACTGAAATAGTATTATGACAAGACGTGAATTAGCCGAATCGAACTTTGTTGCAGGATACAGTTGTGCGCAAGCGGTTGTCAAAGCCTTTGCAGACGTCACCGGTTTTGACGGCGAAGCGGCAATGCGCCTTTGCTCGTCTTTCGGCGGCGGCATGGGAAGGCTCAGAGAAGTTTGCGGAGCGGTGAGCGGAATGTTTATCGTCGAAGGGCTTTTGGAGGGCTATTTCGATCCGACCGAACAAGACGCGCAGGCACAAAAAGCAGCGCATTATGCGCGTATTCAAGAACTTGCAAGACGTTTTAAAGAGCGCAACGCATCAATCGTATGTCGTGAGATTCTTGGCGCAAGAGCAAGCACCAATCCCACTCCCGAAGCGCGAACTCCCGAATATTACAAAACGCGTCCGTGCGCAAAAATGTGCGGTGACGCGGCGGAAATCCTTGAAAACTTCTTGATTGAAAGAAAGTTGATTTGATGACGCAAAACGGTGTTTTTCTGTTGAAAATACCAACATAAAATGTCGATTTTGCAAATAATATACATATGAGCTTTTACGACGTCGTATATGAGCAAGTCAAAAAAATTCCGCACGGCAAGGTTGCAACCTACGGACAAATCGCTTGTCTTTGCGGTTCTCCGAGGGCATCGCGCGCAGTGGGGTATGCTTTGCATTTCAACCCCGATCCAAAGCACGTGCCTTGTTTTAGAGTGGTCAATCGTTTCGGAAGATGCGCTCCTGCATTTGCGTTCGGCGGTGCGGAAGTGCAAGCAAATTTGTTGCGTGCCGACGGTATAGAAGTTGACGAGGACGGCTACGTCGATTTGGCAAAATATCAATGGAATCCCGATCGAGATTGAAACAAAAGCAAAAATTTCGCATCAAAAAAAGCACACCGCGGTGTGCTTTTTTTATATCGTTTTGAAAGTTAATCGTTTGTTTTTCTTGCGTCTTTTTGAGCAAGAAGAAGATTGTATGCGTCGGTTTTGGCTTGCGCCAATGCGTCGTCGAGGGCGGAGCGTGCTTCGCTTAACGCTTTGACCACTTCGGATTGTTCGAGCATGCGTTGTATTGCTTGTTTGTCTTCTTGTGTTGCAGCTATATCGGCGGTTGCTTCATCGCATTTTTCTTGCAGATAGTTTATTGCGTTTTGCACCGCTTGCGAGCTTGTGTAGTCAACGTCGGCGGTGTAGTCGGAGATGAAGTTTTCCAAGTCGAACGAGAAAGACGAGAACGAACCGAGCAACGCTTGCGCTTTTTCGAGGGACGTTTTCACGTGTTCGGCAACCGTCAGAGCAGTTTTGGTTGCCAAAGAATAATCGTCTTTGTCATACGTTGCAAAGTTTGTAAAATCGTTCAGAGCGGTTTGATAGGCTTTGGCAAAATCCGTTCTGTCGTCGCAGTTTCTGTACGACGTGTTGAAAAGGCTGTTGAGTTCGTCTTTGTCAATCACGATTTTGCCATCTTGAATATAGTCTTTCACGAGAGAATTTGCAACGTCAACGGGCAGTGAAGCCATCGAGTCGACGTCGTTTGCGGAGAGTGAGTAGACGGGGTTTGCAATAAGAGCGTTTTGGCAGGAACGGTAGAATTCAAGCGACAGTTTGCTTGTGCTTGCCACTGCCAATTTAGCAGCCGCCAAAGTTTGTTTTGCCACCGGGATACTGCCGATGGGGGATTGCGCGAACGCATCCGCCAGCTTGTTGTAGAAATATTGCACGCACACGGCGTTTTCGATTGTTTGCGTTGCGCTGTCGAAAACAAATTGCGCGCGGTTGGTCGCGTCCTTGTATGTGTCGTCGAATTTTTGCGTGAGGTCGGATTGCAACTCGTTTGCTTTGGTTATGAGATCCTGCGTGGTTTTGCTCAACGCCTCGTCCAAAGCAAGTCCGTTTTCGACGGCTTTTTGCACAAGACGATAAGTTGCAACGTCGAGATTTTGTATCGCTTGATTTTCGGGATGTTGCGCCTTTAACGTTTCGAGCTCGTTTTCAAGCACGAAGTCGCACGAGTTTGAAATGTAAACGGAAATGGATTCGTCCGCGTTTTCCACGGCGGAAGTGAATTTTTGGCTTATTTTTTCAAAAACGTCATCGGCCTTTTCGGATACGACTTCGACGGATACGTTGGCATCGTTCTTGACGTAGCCGTAGCGGACGGCGCAAGACGCAATGTTGCCGAGCGCAACGTCAAGTTCCGCACCGACGATTCCGCTTTCTTCAAACAGCAATACTTTGCCGTCGCGGTTTGCGCCGTACGCACTCATGACGACGTCGTTTTGATCGAGCACAAGCTCAACGGACGGATTGACGTCGATGCGCACGAAAGAGGTGGCGCGTTGCGGCTCGGAGGTGTGGGGATGACTTGTGTAGATTGAATTGCACGCAACCAAAATCACCGCACAAAGCACGGTGATTGCAAGGCAAAGAGCCAAACAAACTGTGAGCAAACCTCTTCTTTTCATCCGTTTTTCCTCCTGCAATCCGCAAAAGATAGGAGACTGCAGTCGAGCATAATATCGTTTTCGATATAAATATATACTCTAAATATAAAAAGACAATAAATTTTTCTTAAAGAAATCTAAATTTTTTTCACAAACATTAAAAAATGCGGGCAAATCGGACAAATTGAACGAAAAATAATATTGAGTTGTTATATTTTTTTTGGTGTGGTAAAATAATGGCATGACCAAGCAAGAACTCGACAAATTGATGTTGCGCCTGCAACGAGGCGACGAAAGCGCGTTTGAGGAAATCTACAACGACACCAAACGCGGTCTTTTTGCGTTTATCATGTCGATTTGTCGCAACTATCAGACCGCCGAGGATATGATGCAAACCGCATACATAAGGCTCAGGACGACGATTGCGTCTTACAGAGCAGGCTCGAATGCGTACGCTTGGCTATATACGATTGCCAAAAACGCAACGCTCAACGAAATCAACCGCGCAAAACGCGAGAGCGCAACCGATTCTTTCGAGGACGAAGCAAAATTCGGCACGTACTCCATAGACGAGGAAATGTCCCCCGTCACGAGCGCGATGAACAAAGTGCTCAACGAGGACGAGCGGCAAATCGTCACGTTGCACGCCATATCCGGATTTAAGCATCGAGAGATTGCCGATATGTTGGACAAGCCGCTTGGCACTGTGGTGTGGTCGTACAACAACGCACTTTCAAAACTCAAAAAAGAATTGCAAAAGGAGGACGAAGAATGAAACTCAAAGACATCGAAAAAGGGCTCAAAAGCGAGCAAAATTCTCAACAAGTTCCCGACGTCCTTCAACGCGCAAAAAAAGCACCGATAAACAGACTGCTTGACGGACAAACTCCGCTCAAAGCGTTTGACAAACAAACGACGGTGCGCCTTCTTTGGTGTGCGATGCTTTTGCTTGTCACGGCGGTGTTTGCCATAGGCGCAATCGCCCTGATTCCGAAAGGAGAGCGAGAACAAGTCGAACTTTGCTACGTCAATATAAGGATTGAATCGGAGGGCGAAATCACAACTTACGGCATGGTTGTCGAGGATTGCGAAACGGTTGCGGTTTTTGTGCTTGAAAAGCAAAACGCAGAGGTCGTCGCACGCGACATGCAAAAGAAGGGCGATTACGTTGAAAATGCAATAAACGACGTTTATCAAGCAAAAAGCGGTGATAAAGTGTTGATTTGCGTGCTTTGTAACAACGACGCCGGCGTCTTGTCAACGCTTGTGACAAGCGTTTTCGAGGGGAAGGGAATCGACGTAAAATCCACTGCCGATACGTCGCAAGCACGTGCCGATTTGAAGGCGTTTGTCGGCAACGCAGAGGCAAACGATATAGATACGCTCATTGACGAATATCTTGCAAAATTTTGACAATTCAAGCAATCGACAAACAAAAAAAACGATATTAAAAATCGACGATAATTTAAAGTCTTCGTCGATTTTTTCGTTTAAAAACGCTTAAATAGCGCGGCAAGGCAAAATAAAGTTGAAAAATAAGGATAAGACGTGTATAATAGTTTCATAAAATCTATTCATACTACGAAATGTGCGCCCGTGCGCACGCAAGGTGATTATGAAAAAAGCACTAATGATTTTTTGCATCGTACTCGTTGCCGTGCTCGCATGCTCGGTGTTTGTGGCGTGCAATCCGCAAGTCAATCCCGGCGAGGACAACAACGGACACAATCAGTACGAGCAAGCCAAATATACCGTCACTTTCAACGTGAACAGCAACGATTTTAAGCTCACCAACAACGTCGTGAAAAACGTTTTGGCAGGCACTTCGGTCGATGCTCCGAAGAATGCCGACGGCTCTAAAATCGTTCCGCTCAAAACGGGTTATACGTTCAAGTATTGGTCTGCGGACGGCACGAACGAATTTATATTCGGTCAAACTCCCATTGTCAAAAACACCACTATAACCGCAATTTACACCAACAACACATACGAACTTACTCCGCACATTGACAAAAAGGTTGTCGCAACAAAGGGCGAGGACGGAGAATACGTCTATTCCGTCGAAGATTTCGCAACCGGCGCAACCATTGCAAGCGATACGAAACTTGTCGTAACCTACAACGTCAAGAGCGAAAATCTCGATTGCCCCACGGCGGCGGACGGCGACGAGTTTATGTTCTGGTTCTACTTTGACAAGAACGGCAAACCCGTGCGTTTGACCACGTTTGCAACCTCGTCTACGGCGGCGGTCAAAACCGAAAACACCTGGCTTTTGACAAAATCGGTGGACGTGTACGCAATGTTCAAATCCACTCTTCCCAAGGTTGAAGTGCAATACGTAGATTCTCTTTCGGACAGCTCGTATCAGACGAGATTCTATCCCGTCACCGAAAGCATCGCGCAAACGGAATCCGACGATATAGTTGCAAACTACACCTCGAAAGCGGGTTATAAGTTTGCAAAATGGTTCTATCGACAAACGGTTACCGTTGACGACAAGGAAACCGTCGTCGACAAAGACTTTACTTTCAAAACCGACGATACGACGGGCACTACGCTTTATTCGGCATGCGGACTCAAAGATTATTTCACGCCCGCAACGATAAAGATGTACGCAAAATGGACGAAGCAAATTTCAATCGCGTCGGTTGACGATTTCAAACTTTATCACGATTTGCTCCGCAAGGAAAATCCCACCGAGGCAGTGCAAAAAGACATAAACGAACTTTTGGAAGCGGACATCAAAATTTCGTCGATAGATTTCGGCGCAAATGTATTTGAACCGCTTTTTGACGAAAACCACGTGTTCAGCGGCACGATCGACGGCGCAACTTACGGCGAAAACGATCAGGTCACCGCAAGAGCAAAACTCATCGGCGGTACGTTCGGCAACGCAAAACACGCTTCCGTTTTCGGTTACGTGTCGGGTACGATTGAAAATATCGCGCTTGAAAACGTCAAGTTGAAAGTGGAAAAGAACGCAGATGGCAAGTTTGAAAACGTCGTGTATATCGGCTTTGTCGCAAGCGTGCTTACCGGTCAAATCGAAAACTGCTCGGTAAAATCCACTCCGCAAATTTTCGGTGAAAAACTCGAAGGTCAAGACTGGACGAATTTAGGCATGAAAGCCGTTTATTTCGGAGGTATTGCGGCAAAGGTCGAAGGCAACAACGCAGTGCAAGACACGGGTATGGTGCGCAATTGCGACGTTGATTTCACAGCGAGCTTTGCGTGCGAATCCTTGCTTTTCGGCGGCATTTGCGGCGCGGGCAACTCATCGAGCGTGCTCTCTTCAAACACCGTCAAAGTCACTCTTTCGGACGTGTATTGCGCAGATGACGCTCAATCTTCAAACGGCAGATCCTTTGTGAAGATCGGCGGTATCACCGCAACCAACGGCGGTAGGATTTCAAAGAGCGACGCCACTATCGGCGTGGCAAGTCTCACAAGTCTTGACGAGGCGTATTTCGGCGGCGTATGCGCAGACAATTCGGGCAGCGTCATCACCACCAAGGCGGACGCAACCTTGAACGCAACCGTCGGCGGAGCAATCTCTCAAATCGTGTGCATAGGCGGTATAATAGGCAGAAACGAGGGTTATGTTTACAACAGCTATTGTCTGGTTGACGTCAAAGTCGTCGCTCAAAAGGCAAACGGCATTGTCGCGGTAGGCGGCATCGTCGGCAGCAATTTCAGCGACAAGACGGATTCCAGCTCCACAACGACGTCGGGTATCGGAGCAATCAATTCAACCTATGCCGTCGGCTCTATAAACGTCAGTGCAACCGCCGAAAAGGTTGAACTTTACGTGGGCGGCATTGCAGGCAGAAACTCTCAAAGCAAAATCGCAAATTGCTTCGTCGTCACCGACATCGCAGTCAAAAACGCTCAAAGCGGAACGAGCAACGTCGGTCGTACATTCGGCAAGCACGAGAAGAAAGCGTCCTTTGCAACCGCAACCGTGCATTATGCAAAAGACAGGACTTTCACGCTCAACGACAGCGCGGACTTCGAGTACACCGAAAATATGCAAGGCAACGGGCGCATCTCATCCGACTTTGAGTCCGACGCAATCCTCAAAGACAAAAACCTTCTTCTCTTCGACAGCGAAGTCTGGAACGTCGTCGACGGCGAATATCCCACGCTCAAATAAGAGAGGATTTATAACGTTCGCATGACGATTTTGTCGCATACGATATTAAGCGCGCGCCCGTGGGCGCGCGTTTTTTCGCACTAAATAAATATTATCTTATAATTTTTAGTAAACAATAATTTGTGCAAATACGGTCTGTTTTCGGCGTTATTTGTCGCATACGTTCCCCATGCGGCTATTCGACGGTATTGACAAGCGGACGATGTGATAATATAATTTAGCAAATTCGGTTGCCGTAAAGACTAAGCGTCAACGCACCGATTGGAGAATGAATATGCAAAATATCATTGAAATCAACAATTTGGACAAGAGTTTTCAAGACGTCCACGCGGTCAACGATTTGTCGCTGCGCGTCAAAGAGGGCGAATTGTTTGCGTTTTTGGGTGTAAACGGCGCAGGCAAATCCACGACGATATCCATCATGTGCGGTATGCTTGCAAAAGATGGAGGCAAGGTGTTTATTGACGGCAAGGACGTTGACAAGGACATGCGCGAGATTACCAAAGAGTTGGGCGTCGTGTTTCAAAACACCGTGCTTGACGCAAAACTGTCCGTCAAAGACAATTTGACGTCGAGAGCCGCGCTTTACGGCATCACCGGCAAAGAGGCAAAACAAAGGATTGCACATCTTGCCGAACTTCTTGAATTTAAGGATATACTCAACCGCACTTTCGGCAAACTTTCGGGCGGACAAAAGAGAAGAGTGGACGTTGCGCGCGCACTGCTCAACAATCCCAAAATTCTCATTTTGGACGAGCCTACGACGGGACTCGATCCCGAAGCGAGAAAGGCTCTTTGGAGCGTAGTGACGTCTTTGCGCAAAAATCAAAGTATGACGGTGTTTTTGACGACGCACTATATGGAAGAGGCGGCGGACGCTGATTACGTCGTGATTTTGGACAGCGGCAAAATCTCCGCCGAAGGCACTCCGCTCGAACTCAAAAACAATTATACCGGGGACTTTGTCACCATATACAATGTTGACGAGGACAAAATAAAGGCACTCGGTTTGCCTTACGAAAATATAAGGGACGCCGTCAGAATTGCGGTTAAGAACACGGAAGAGGCGCGCGATTTGATAGTCAAACATCCTGATTTATTCACGGATTTCGAAATAACCAAAGGCAAAATGGACGACGTATTTCTTGCGGTCACCGGCAAGAAACTCGAAGGAGGCGCGCAATGAAAACGTTTTTTGCACTCACCAAGCGCAATATCAAGGTGTTTTTCAAGGACAAAGGAATGTTTTTCACCTCGCTCATCACGCCGGTGATACTTCTCGTTTTGTACGTTACGTTCCTTGCAAAAGTTTATAGAGATTCGTTTGCGTCCGCGCTTCCCGACGGCATGAGCGTGCCCGAAAAACTCGTAAACGGCATGGTTGCCGGCGAACTCGTTACGTCGCTGTTGGCGGTGAGTTGCGTGACGGTGGCGTTTTGCTCCAATCTTTTGATGGTTATGGACAAAATTTCGGGCGCAAGAAAAGATTTTCTCATTTCGCCCACAAGGAAGTCCACGATCGCGGCGGCGTATTTTTCGGGTTCGCTCCTTACGACGCTTATCGTCACTTACGTTGCCACGGCGGCGTGCCTTGTGTACGTTGCGGTGCAAGGTTGGTATTTGTCGGTGGGCGACGTGTTCCTCTTGCTCGTGGACGTATTTTTGCTTACGTCTTTCGGCACAGCTCTTTCAAGCGTCGTCAACGTGTTTTTGAAAACGCAAGGTCAGGCGTCCGGCGTAGGCACGATCGTATCGGCAGGCTACGGCTTTATATGCGGCGCGTATATGCCCATAGCGTCTTTCAGCAAAGGGCTTCAAAACTTTATTTCATTGCTTCCCGGCACGTACGGCACGGCTCTTATGCGCAATCACGCGTTGAGAGGAGTGTGCGAAGAGATGTCGTCGCAAGGTTTTCCAAGCGAGGTTGTGGAGGCAATAAAGGACAGCGTTGATTGCAATATCTATTTCTTCGGCGACAAGGTGAGCGAGGGTGCAATGTACGGAGTGCTTGTTGGGGCAATCGTAGTGCTCGTTGCGGCGTACGTGCTTATCAACTATCTTACGAGCAAATCGCATCGCTCAATCGAGGATATCGCAAGAAAAACCAAAAGAAAAAGCAACAAAGATTAACAAAAAAACCGCGTAAAAATGTTGAAAAACGAGCGTTGGAAGCATAAAAATTCAATGCAAAAACAGCAAAAATCGAGCAAAAAATGCACGGATATTTTGCGGAGTTAAACGTAAAGGATAAGAATTATGAATATAGAAGTGGACATAACGGGCGTCGTCTTAAAGACGGAAAGGCTTGTTTTGAGAGAATGGAAAGAGAGTGATTTGCAAGACTTTTTCGAGTATTGCTCGGTGGAAGGCGTCGGAGAGATGGCAGGTTGGGCACATCATGAAAACATCGAAAAATCAAAGCAAATTCTCGATTTGTTTATAAAAGAGAAAAAGACTTTTTGCATAGAACTTGAAGGCAAGGCTATCGGCTCGGTGGGAATAGAAAAGTACAACGAGAAGGAGTTTCCCGAATACGACAACCTCAAAGGCAGAGAGGTCGGCTTCGTGCTGTCAAAGGACTATTGGGGCAGAGGCATTATGCCCGAGGCAGTGAAAGGCGTGCTTGCGTATTGTTTCGACACTTTGGGCTGCGATTTCGTCGCGTGCGGACACTTCGAGTGGAACGGACAGAGCAGGCGCGTGCAAGAGAAGTGCGGATTTCATTACGTGAAAACAATCGACTATACCACGCGTATGGGCACTCACGAAAAAAGCATGGAAAACGTCTTGTTCAAAGACGAGTTTGAAAAGCGAAGACGAGCGTAAAGATAAAAAACGACAATAAAAAACGATGGCAAAAACCATCGTTTTTTCATACTTTTTCAAGCGTTTTTTTTGTGTTATTTCACCAGATTTTCCATGTATGCGAGATATGCTTCGGCTTTTTCGGTGGCGGCGGATTGAGAGGTTTTGCTCGTTGCGACGTAGAATTTCAATTTCGGTTCTGTGCCGCTGGGGCGCACGCAAATCCAATCTCCGTTTTCAAGGTGAAGTTTGAAAGCGTTTGTCTTGGGAAGGTCGATATTTTCGACCGTTCCGTCCGCATAAGTCTTTTTGCCGAGCACGAAATCGCTTTGCGCAAGCACCTTTGTGCCGTCTATGCAATCGAAGGCGGTCGAGCGAATTTCGCTCATGATGTTTGCCATTTTTTGCATGCCGTCAAGTCCGCCGAACGTGATAGAGCGAGCTTTTTCGACGTAGTAACCAAACTCTTTGTAGAGGTCTTGCAGCACGTCGTAAATGCGTTTGCCCACGGAGTCGAAATAGCAAATCATCTCTGCAAACGTCATGCTTGCAACGACTGCGTCCTTATCTCTTGCATGCGTACCCACAAGCGAGCCGTAGCTTTCTTCGAAGCCGAAGAGATAGGTATATTCTCCGCTTTGTTCCCACTCTTTGATTTTTTCGCCGATAAACTTAAAGCCGGTGAGAACGTCGAAGGTGGCAACGCCGTAGCTTGTTGCAAGCGCGCGCGCAAGTTCGGTGGTGACGATTGTTTTGACAAGCGCGCCGTTTTTGGGAAGAGTGCCCGTTTCTTTTTTGCGCAGGAAGATATAATTTGCAAGCAAAACGCCGATTTGGTTGCCGTTGAGCAGCACGAATTTGCCCTCGTCGTTTCGTATTGCGATGCCCATTCTGTCTGCGTCGGGGTCTGTGCCGATGACGACGTCGCTTCCGATTTTGTCGGCAAGTTCGACTCCTAGGCGCAACGTATCCGCCTCTTCGGGATTGGGTACGCGCACGGTTGAAAACTCGGTGTCGGGAAGAGCCTGCTCTTTGACGACGTTGACGGTGATGCCCATTCTCGAAAGAATCGTCGTGACGGGCATATAGCCGCTGCCGTGAACGGGAGTGTAGACGATTTTGACGTTTTTGCCGTATTTTTCAACCGCTTCGGGCGAGAGCGAAAGTTTGCTTATCGTGTCGAAATAAGCATTGTCCACGCTCTTGCCGATTACGGTGATATAGGGGTGAACTTTTTGATTGTCAAGCCCTTTGATATTGTCTGCCGTCAAATCGACCTCGGCTTCACAAATGCCAAAATACGGGGTTTTATCTATAAATTCGACCACTTTATCCGTCGATTCGGGCGACATCTGCGCTCCGTCCTCGCCGTAAACTTTGTATCCGTTGTAGATTTTTGGGTTGTGCGACGCAGTTATCATAACGCCTGCAATCGCGTTGAGACGGCGTATTGCAAACGAGCACATCGGGACGGGATGCACCGTGTCGAAAAGGTAGGTGTTGATATTGTTTTTGGCAAGCACCTTTGCGACCTCGATTGAAAATTCGCTTGAAAAACGGCGCGTGTCGTAGGATATGACGACGCCTCTTTGCATCGCTTCTTCGCCAAGCGTCTTTATGTATTCGGCAAGACCTTTGGTTGCGCGTCTTACGGTGAAAACGTTCATTCTGTTCGTTCCAAGGTCAAGCACACCGCGCATGCCTGCCGTGCCGAATTGCAAGGGACAGAAAAACATTTCTTTTTTCTCTTCTTCGTTGAGAGCGCGAAGGCGAGCTTTTTCGTCTTGCGAAAGCTCGTCGCTTTGAAGCCATTGCTCGAAATTTTTCTCGTAATCCATATTGAAAGCTCCTATTTTGATGAGCAAATTATACCGCTATTATGGCGTCCGTGTCAACGGTGATGTTTTCGTTCCTCTCAAAATAATACGTTTTTGCGGCGAGTAATTGTCCGAGCGTATAAGCACGGATTTTGCGAGTTTGCCGTTCTGATAGTAGTCCAGATACCCTTGCGATTTTAACCCTTCTTTGCCGTAGGTGTCCACGACTTCCTTGCCCGTTTCCAAAGTTTCGTCGTCGCGGTATTCCACTTCGAAAGGAATCGCGCCTATCGTCATAGACCTGCGTTTAATCTCGAATTTGCCCACTCCGTAGATTTCCGCACGCAAATATTTTCCGTTTGCGCTCATGCGTATCGTTATCGGCGCGCATAGAGTGTTGACGAATCGCAAATCGCTTGCCGCAGACACCATAGCGTCGAAGGAGGGCGCAACGTAGCTCACCGGCAGAGAGTGCGCTCTCACGCAAGTTATTGCAAGGTTTGCAAGCAACGCGCAGTTGTAAAGAGTGCTTGACACTTGACAAACTCCGCCGCCCACGCCTTCGACAAAATCACCGTTTTGAATGACGTATGCGGTTTTGAATCCGTTTTCGACGGTGCGTCTGCCCACGATGTCGTTGAAAGAAAATTCGTCCTCGGGATATAGCACCAGCCCGTCGATTTTGCGCGCGGCAAGGGCGATATTGTCTTTTCTGTTCTGCTTGCTGTCGCCGTAGTAGGTGGAAAAGTGCGCAATCAGACGATACGCTTCCGTTTCGTCGTCGATGGCAAAAACTATTTCGGACATGTTCGCTCCTCCCGCAACAATGATAATCGTAAGCGCGAGAAAAAGTGCCGATAGTGGCAATATCCCGCGTTTTATGCATATCGTTTTCATGCTTATAGTATGTGAGGATATGAAAAAACGAAACACAGAGCAAACAAATTTTGTCGTAATAGTTGTTTTAGTGTTTTTATATAGTGTATAATGGGCGGCGAGAGAGAATAAAAATGAATACTTTAATTTTGGTTTTGTCGCTGGTTGCGGGCATTGTAGGCACGGGACTTGGCGGCGTTATAGGCGTGTTGCTCAAAAATAAGGGCAACAAGATTATGGGCAGAGTGCTGAGCTTTGCGGGTGGCGTTATGGTTGGCGTCGTCACTTTCGAGATGCTTCCCGAAGCAATCGAGTATTCGAAAATCGAAAACGCAATCGAGCAATCGGGCATACTTATTGCCGTTGCTGCGCTTGTGGTGGGCATGCTCGTCATTTTCGGTTTAAACAAACTTTTGGACGTCATCGAAAACATGCGCGATACGCACAGAAGCATAGAGGAATTGCACCACGAAACGAAAGTTATCGAGGCAAACGACGCTCTCAACGCCGATGCGGTTGCGACGGTGAAAACGCAGGAAGTGGACAAAAAATCTTTGTTGAAAGCAGGCATAATCATGCTTTTGGCAATTGCGCTTCACAATCTTCCCGAGGGTATGGCAATCGGCGCAACGGGCGCAAGCGACACTCAAACGGGCATACTTATCGCAATCATCATCGCGGTGCACAACATTCCCGAAGGCATGGCAATTTCCGCTCCGCTCGCAAGCGGCGGCGTAAAAGGTTGGAAAACGATTTTGCTCACCGCTCTTGCCGGCGCGGCAACCGTTTTGGGAGCAGTGATAGGTCTTGCCGTCGGCGGAATAAGCAAACTCGCAAGCGGCATTTGTATGGGGCTTGCGGGCGGCGCGATGCTTTACGTGACGTTCTGCGAAATTTTGCCGCAATCCATACTTATGGAAGAGGGCAGAGTGCCTGCCGTAAGCATGCTTGTGGGTATAATTTGCTCTATGATTTTCGTTTTTGCGTTTTAAGAAAAAATTTCTTTTAAAAATCGACGAATAAGCGGCAAAGTCGTGTTACAATTCAGTCGATGAAAAGCATAGCGACACAAAGCGGAATATCGAAATATTTGACCTCGCCGTTCGACGTCGAGGTTTTTGATACTCTGAAATCCTCGAATCTCACCGCAAAGGACGAAATCAAGCGCACGGGTCGCACGAATTTCGTCATAGTCGCAAGAGAGCAAACGGGGGGAAGAGGACGCTTCGAACGCAAGTTTTTTTCACCCAAAGACTGCGGTGCGTATTTCAGCGCGGTGATTACGCCAAAGAGCGAACAAACGGAATATATCACTCCGCTTTGTGCCGTTGCAACCGCCAACGCAATTCGCCGAGTGTGCGACAAGGACGCAAAAATCAAGTGGGTGAACGACGTTTACGTCGGCTCGAAAAAATGCGTCGGGATTCTTTGCGAGGCGGTCGCGAGCAGGAATTCGGCAAATATCGACAGAATCGTCATGGGAATAGGCATAAACCTTTTCAAGCCCGACGGAGATTTCGACGACGAAATCAAAAACATTGCGGGATTTGTCGGCGAAGGCGTCGAGGACGTAAGCAACAAAATTATCGCTCAAACGCTGAACAATATTTGGGATTTGCTTGAAAATTTCGATAAACACGAGATTTGCAAGCAGTATAAAAATCTCTCGATGCTCATAGGCAAGCAAGTTTCGGTGTGCAGAGTGGAAAGACAAGACGAAACTGCAACAGTTTGCGACATAGACGAAAGATGCAGGCTTGTCGTTGAATACGAGGACGGGAAAATAGAGAATCTGGACGGCGGAGAGGTGCGTATAAAATGGTAAAAACTCAAAACGGAATTGCAAAATCAAACAAAAAAGCGGTGTCAAGAACTTTGCGCCTTGTGCGTATCGCAATTTTCGTCGCGCTCATAATAGTGGGGGCGTTCGTCAAATTTCCCATAGGCATCGTGCCCGTGTCCATGCAGTTTGCGTTTTGCATGTTCGCCTCTCTCATGCTCGGCGGATTGGATTCCTTTATCTGCGTTGCGATATACATCGTAATGGGACTTATCGGTATCCCCGTGTTTTCTGCGGGCGGCGGCTTTGCCTACGTTTTGCAACCCACTTTCGGCTACATTCTCGGTTTTTTGATTGCCGCTCCCGTCGGCGGATTTATCGCAAGAGGTTTCAAAAACGACGCGAAACTCAATATTTTCCGCTTGCTTGCGGGTGCGTTTTGTTCGCTTGCAATCGTCTATACCGTCGGCGTTATGTATATGTATCTAATGCTCAATTTTTACGTCGGCACGGCAATGTCCATGTCAAAGGCATGGATGGCGGGGTGCGCGGTGTTTTTGCCCACCGATTGCAGTTGGTGCGTCGTGGGCGCACTCGTGACTTACGGTGTGCTCAGAAGATATAATCCGCAAATCACGGTGTCCAAAAAAATGCATTCCGAGCCGTACGTCAGAGAAATAGACTGATTATTTTTGCTTTTTTTGAGCTTTTTGCGTATTGTATTCGCGCGATAAATATGCTAAAATATTTATACAATAATATTTACGGGAGCAAATTATGCAAAACGAAATCACAAAACCCACAGACCTTTTGAATCAAGACGGCAATATCGCCGAGCCGGGATTTGCCAAAAAGATGCTTTACAACTACAACCGCGAAAACATAACGGCAAAGAAAACCCGTCTTAAAGAGTGGGATTACTATTACATTTCAAACAAAGAGTTCGCGCTCTGCCTTACCATCAGCGATATGGGATTCGTCGGCGCGTTGAGCCTTACGGTTATGGACTTCGTAACTCCCGCTCAATTTACAAATTCCGCAATATGCCTCTTCCCGATGGGCAAGTTCAATATGCCAAGAACGAGCGAAAAGGGCGACTGCTCCTGGAAAATCGGCAAAGTGGAAATGAAGTTTGAAAACGACGGCGAAAAACGTCACCTCACGGGCGTTTATCCCAATGCAGACAAGTTCGGTACGGACGTCAAGTGGGATATCGTCATCTCCGAAGTCCCCGAAGAGAGCATGGTTATCGCAACTCCCTTCAACAAAAAAGGACATTTCTATTTCAACCAAAAAATCAACTGCATGAAGGCGGAAGGAAGCTTCTTCCTCGGCGACAAAGAATGTAAGTTCGACGGCGCGGACAGCCTTGCAACGCTTGACTGGGGACGCGGCGTCTGGACGTACGACAACACTTGGTACTGGGGTAGCTTGCAAACGCGCCTCAAAGACGGCTCTACGTTCGGCTGGAACATCGGCTACGGCTTCGGAGACACCACCGCCGCAAGCGAAGATATGTTCTTCTACAACGGCAAGTCCCACAAAATCGGCCGCACCGAGTTTATCATCCCCGGCGATAAAGAGGGTGAACCTCGCTATATGGAGGACTGGAAATTCGTCTCCGACGACGGACGTCTCGACTGCACCTTCCATCCGCTCATCGACCGTTACGAGCCGTTCGACCTCAAAGTCATGTGCATGATCCCTCACCAAGTTTTCGGCTATATCTCCGGCAAATGCGTCCTTGACGACGGCACCGTGATAGAGCTTGAGGATGAGCTGGGGTTTGCAGAGAAAGTTCACAACAAATGGTAAAAATTTGCTATTTGGCGAATAACTGCGTCAGGCACAATTGCTCTGACAGTCACGTACAACAAGTACGCTCCTGCCTTAGCAATTGCAACCTTCCTTGTTCTTCATCCAAATATCAAATTTTGCAAACATGCTATTTGGCAAATTGCTCAAACGGCGCATAGGTTATGCCAATCGTCCTAAATGTCATTTCGAGGAGTGAAGCGATGTGGGAATTCCATCAATAGAAACAAAAAACTATTTGACGATTGCCACAAACCGCATTAGCCCTCGCGCCTACTATCGCGCAGAAAATCTTTGCTATCAAAATAAGAGTGACAAAAAATCAAACCACAATTTCGCAAGATTGTCTGCTTGATTGAAAGAACGGTGGGACACCCACACCCGAATTGCTCGTGTAGTGAACAACAAACGTTAGAATTATAATAGGCGGAAATATATATGAATTACAACGGTGAAGGCGTGCACGCGCTCGTGTGCGCAGTGGAGGATTTGACCAACTCCAATCTCATTTTTGTTGACAGAAAGCTCAAACCCGTGTTGAAGTGTTTGGCGTACTATCCCGAGTTTCGCTCGGTGCTTTCAAAATGCAATCAAGGTTTCGACTACGACGCGGAAAAGAAAAAAGCATGCGCAAAGCTCGGCGACAGCGACGTTTTCAGACTTCCCAAAAATCCGAAAACGCTGGTTGCGCTCGTGTCGAATATGCTTGTGGAATTCGATGCGGACGGCATGGATATAGTGGGTTTTTCGGCAAAGTATTTCCCCGAAGAGACAAAGCAAGCCTGCTTCGAACAGTTTTGTTCGAGGGTGGTCGAGCCGTTTAAACTCGCGCTCGTGTCCCTTGTCGTTGACGGAGTGGAGGAAGAGCCGCAAGCGGTTGAACGCACGGTGGAATTTGCGTCCAGCGGACTTCATCACCAAACCGAATATCTTATCGTTGCAATGTACAACAATTTGCAAGAGGCGGCAATGGAAGAAGAGGAAAGAGCAGAGTTTATGGTTATGCTCGAAGGCTTTGCCGCCGCTCTCGACACGCGCGACTCGCTTATGATAAAAGCGGTTTGGACGGGACTTAAAAAAGCGCTCAACGCCAAAAAGCTTTGTCAAAAAGAAGTTGAAAAGACAAACGACGTGCTTCGTTTGTATCTTGTGACAAAATAATACGATTTGACACAAAACGGGGGTTTATCTTTGAAAAAACGAAAGATAAACCCCTTGTTTTTAAATAAGGGGGAATTATGAAAGCAAACAAGATTATCGTTGCATGCGTCTTGGCAGGCGCAATTTTGTTCTCGTGCTTTGCACTGGTGTCATGTGGCGACAAAAACGAAAAAAACGACAAAGCAATCGTTTACGTCACCGCGCTTTTCGGAGGCGGACTTTACGACACTCAAAAGAACGAAGCGGTGTGGGAGCCTTTCAAAACCGAGATCGACGCCATAAAGGTTATGAAAGGCGAGATGGAAATGAAAGAAATCGTTGCGCATTTCAAAGACGAATTTTCGGATATATTAAAACTGGTGGGAAGTGCCGTAAGTTACAAAGAAGGATCTCTTCTTTGGAATCTCACTTTGGACAACGAGGGCAATTCTTACAATCCCAATATCGCCCCGGCAAACGGTTTGCCCAAGGATGCGAGCGGCAACGTAATGGACGTGAGTTACGGCGCATTCGGAATTTACAAAAACTTTGTTGACAATATTGCCGAAAAATATTCGAACCGCTACGACGTTTTGATCTACAATCAGGACTGGCGTATGTCACCCGCAAAGAGTGCGGCGGAGCTTGAAAACTTCATCGAACGCAACGGCTATAAAGAAGTGATATTTATGTCGCACAGCATGGGCGCACCCGTGGTGAACAACTATCTTGCAAGAAGCGAAGCGAATCGCAACAAAGTCAAGTTGTATATGGGTTTTGCGCCGGCAACTCTCGGCTCGTTCGACGCTCTTGCCGCAATGACTTGCCCCGACGTGTACGTTGACAATTTTCTCGGCGGCATGGATTTGAGCGGATTGCCCGTGGACGTATATGCAATCGTTGACAGCGTCGTCAACGGCAAGCTCGGCGATTTCTTCCGCAACAATCAAGGACTTATGTCCCTTGTCCCGTCGTGGCAACTTATAAGCTCCGACCAATACGACGACGACAATCCGGCAATCACCGTCGACGGAAAGGCAATCACAACGAAAGAAGAACTTTACGACCTCTACAAGTCGATGCGTTGGGCAAAATATCTCGTTCCGCGCACGAAACAGGAAATCAAGGATTCCGATGACGGCGCGGATTACGCAAGAGTTTTGGCAACCGACGGACAACCTGCCGACAAGGACGGGTATAGGCTCAAAGATTTTGCCGCAAACCTCGACGAATATTTCGACAACATGTTTATAAACGGCAAAATCGCAAGCGAAAGCATAGAAAATTCCTATTATTTCCTCGGCACAGGCGGCGCAAGCACCATTACCAATCTTGAACTTACCACAGTCAAAGACGAGGACGGCAATATAGTATATGACGATTACGGCTGTGTGAAGTACAATTACAAACTTGTCACCGCGGGCGGTGCGCAAAGCAAGTGGGGCGACGGAACAGTGCCGTATTACAGTTCTATCGGAGGAAATACCGCAACGCCCGAATATATCGCAGCCCTCGGTGACAGGCTCATCGAACTTGCCGGTGAAAATCACGGTATGGTGGGCGTAGATTGGGATTTGCTTGGGCCGTACGTGATGAATTTGCTTGAAAAACACGCCTAAAACCGCCAGATTGAGCGAATAAACGTGTTAATAGCACTCCGTGATAAAAATCGCGGAGTGCTTTTTCGTCCTCTGCAAGAGGGGAGGGGGATATACTTTTATTGCAATGTTCCCCTTTCCTCACGGGTGTTGATTCTTCCTCTACAAGAGGGGGACGGCGTGGACTCTTAATTAGATGAACCCCCTCTTTCCGGACACGCCGGTATTTCTCCCACCACTCAGTTAGGGACAATTCTTTACATAATTATCCATCGTTCGCGGGGGAGACAATCGGCACTCGCATAGATAGGGACATTTCCCTTATTATGCCACTTCGCCTGCGTGGCGGCTGCGCAACAGAATGCCACGCATTCTCGTACTATACGTCAAGCTCGGCGCTCATATTCTCGCCGCCTTGCGGCTCGCACTTTGAATAGGCACATTCCGTTAATAAGTGCGCCCTAAATGAGTGTTCGTTTGGGTGTGGGTGTCCCACCCACAACTGCAACGAAGTTGCAATATCACTTGCGAAAAGCGCAAATATCACTGTTGCCATAGGCAACAATATCACGCACGAATTCGTGCATATCACTTTCAATGCCGTTGCGGCTCGCACCCTGAATAAGCACATTCCGTGTATAAGAACGCCCTGAATGAGTGTTCGTTTATCCGCTTGCGTGCAAAGCACGCAAAACAGCAAGCAGATAATTTGGCGGAACTGCGGCGGGAGTTTTTGTCCGTGTATGAACTGATAGCACAAATTCTCTGCGCGGTAGGAATGTAAAAAACAAGGCAAACAAAAGGAAGACGCACAAAATTGCGCGTCTTCCGTCAAATTGCCTTGTTTTTTACATGTGTGTCGTCTTATCTTCTCCGATGCCGATCATGCCGTCGACGACGTACTTTTTGCCGTTGGTGTCGGTGACGTAGCCGCTGATCTTGCCGTAGGGAAGCGCATAGTAGCAAAGCAAGGGAATGGGCATATAGAACACTTGATCGATCTCGAACTTTATGTCCACGATGCCTTTGCCCGCTTCGTCCTTGATATACCACGTTTTTGCTTTTTTCTTGCCTTTCTCGTGAGTGAATACGACGGGCGGCATGGGGAAGGACTCGTTGTCAACCCAAATGACGTTTTCGTTGTATTGGTGTTGGTCGACGGATTGATTGCGAGTGAGGTTAAACGCAAAATATTTTTTCACGCCGTCATCGTCGATTTGTCCCATTGTGGTGAGCCAATCATAGTGTGCGTTGAAAGGATAATAGCCTTTGTGGTCGTCGATGATACCAACGGAGCGTTCGTTTGTGGTGTACACTTTGCCGTTGAGGGTTATCGTGCCGCTTGCCTTGAAGAAATCCTTTTCGCTGTACAAAGCGTTTCTGAACGAGCCGTCCTTGTTTCTTGCAAGAGGCATAACCCCGTTGGCAAGAGGGGAAATACGTTCAAAGCGAATATCGATTGTAAATTCGCCGTTTTTGCCTTTCGTAAAACCTTTTGCGCGCGCTTTGCCGTGGAGGAAATCGTTTTCGATTTTATACTCGCTGGTTTTCGTCTTGCAATAGCAACAGTCGTCCACGAGTTGAGATGCCACGTGCGCCTTTTTCTTGGGGACGAGATTTCGCCAGCTGTAAATTTTGTTTTCCTTTTTGTCGTACCAAACGAAGATGGAGAAGCCCATCGGACCGGTGCTGTACACCGCACTGATGAGCGCGCCTTCGTCCATATGAACTTCAAACGCCTCCCATTCGACAAGTCTTGACGGCTTCATAAAATCGGGCATTTTGTTTCCGCACGGCTTTACCGCGTCAAGAAGATTGAGATTTTTGAAAGGCGCGTCGAAAGTGCCGAAATGCACTTTGCCGTTTTCCACGATAGAATCGGGGGTGGGGGCAGGCATACGCGTCGAACTGATGTAGTCGGGTAAATTGCTCATTTTTTTTCTCCCTTAGTATAGTATTCAAATTGTAACACAATAGTTTTTGGCTTGCAAGATGCCTGGACGATTTTTTTGCACAATCGTACGATATTTTTTTATAAAATGCTACTATTTAGACAAAACGTATCATATTTCATCACGTTGTTGTCAACAAAAATCGGCAGCAGGGCTGTTTCGGGCTTTTGAAAGTGCGGCGAAATTGCGTTGAAAACGTCGAAGTTATGATTTTTGAAGAATTGGCAACAATAATCAAATCAAAAAAAGGAGATATTATTATGTCATTCAACCCGTTCGAGCAAAAACCCGAAAATATCGAAAAACTGTTTTGCGACTGGAAAACGATGTATCCGCAAAGCTATTCCAAAAACGACGTAAGTCCGTTCACCAAACTTCGTTGCATACTGACAAACGGAGCGGAGTACGAAGCGGTGTGGTTTTCGCATCAATTTTTTCGCCATTGCACAAACAACGATTTGAGAAGAGAACTTGCGCTGATCAGAAAAAGCGAGCAAGCGCAACAAAAAATCGGCGCGTGTTTAAAGCCTAAGGACGAAACCGTGCTGGAAACCACCATAGGATACGAGCAACTTGCCGTCGAGCTCACCGCAATGCTTGCCATGCGCGAGCCGGATAAAAGAGTGAAAGCCGCTCTCGATTTCGCGCTTTTGGAGGATTTCGACCACCTTTACAGATATGCCGATTTGCTGGATATGGAGCACGGCGTGCATGCGGAAAACCTTGTCGGAGAACTCACCGAAATCATGCCTGCGCGCCCCACGATAACTCATCATCGCTATCCGAAAGACGAGGTGAAAAAGCCCGTCGATTTCAAAAAGGCAAGCCCGGTGACGAAGCTCGACGTTGCAATTATCACGGCGGCGGAGCAACAAACGATGAACTACTATATGAACCAGTGCGGATTTTACGAAACCGACCTCGGCAGACGGTTGTATCAGGAAATCGCAATGGTTGAGGAACAGCACGTGTCGCAATACGGCTCGCTTATGGACGTAAAACAAAGTTGGCTTGAAGGGTGGCTATGCCACGAGTACACCGAGTGCTACGTCTATTATTCTTGTTTTAAGGACGAAACCGACAAGCACGTCAAAAAGATTTGGGAGATGTGCCTATTGCAAGAAATCACGCACTTGCACAAGGCTTGCGAGTGTCTTGAAAAGTACGGGAAAAAGAATTGGCAAGAGGTTATCCCCGACGGCAATTTCCCCGAACTTCTTGCGTTTAAATCCACAAAGAATTACGTGCGCGACGTCATTGCGAATACGGTGTGCAACACGGCGCACAGAGAGGGCTACGTTTCAATCAACGACCTTGACGACAATGCGGAGTTTTTCACCTATCAAAAGATTGTCAACGCAAACGAAAAGATGACGCCGAGCCACAGCGTCATCGACGCGCATATCGACAAGGAGGGTAAGGACTATCGCTATGAAAACTCTCCATCGCCCGTTGAAAGTTTGAGATCGAGAACAAAAGACAACACCACGCTCGGAAGAGTGAAGAATTGCAAATAAATCCAAAACGAACAGTTTATATTGCAAAAATACTACAATAAAATATCGATTATGCAAAATATCCAAATCGCTCGCCTGTTGCGGGCGATTGTATTTTGTGCGGCACAAATTGTGTTGAAAATTGCAAAAAGGTTTGTTATAATAAAAACAAGGAGTGTATATGAGATACGACGAAAACTATTTTCAAAACGGCAAAAATCAAGACGAGCCGAAAACCATTCAAAGCGCGCTTTTGGACGGAGAACAGGTCCTTTGGAGCGGCAAACCGCAAAAGAAAGCGTTTGTGCTCAACAATGTGTTGAAGATGCTTCCCGTCGCGCTTTTGTGGATTGTGTTCGACACGTTTTTTATCGTTATGCTTACAAGAACCGCAGATATGATCCCGGTGCCGGCAATCGTATTTTTGTGCGTGTTTTTCTTGTTCCACCTCATGCCCGTGTGGATATGGATTTATAGATGCGTCACCGCAAGCAAACGCCACAAAAACATCGAATACGCTTTTACCGACAAGCGCATAATCGTGCGCAAAGGCGCGGTTGCCGTTGACTTCAAAAGCATAGATTATAAAGACGTCGTCGCCGTCAATTTGCGCTACGGCCTTATCGACAAGGCGGCGAAAGTCGGAGATATTTACATCACCTCAACCGGCAAGGCAACCGTCCTCGAAGATCTTGAAAATCCCGCTTCCGTCGAGCAACTGCTTCAACAAATTGTATCCGACAAAAAGCCGGACGTCGCTTTCACCGACAATGCAAAAGTCACTTACGTCAAGTGCAAGTACTGCGGCAAAAAGAACGTGTCGAGTGCAAGCTCTTGTTCTTCTTGCGGCGCCCCTCTCGATTAAAGCGCACCAAATAGCGAATAACTGCGTCAACACCCGTCCGCTCCAAAATCACGTACTATGTGTACGTTGGGTTTTGTTT
>ULUL01028435.1_pt1 | contig 23079 bp, 17 predicted proteins | sample 1958481 | NCBI WGS metagenome assembly ULUL01 (sample SAMEA4835759, study PRJEB28245) | human gut metagenome | biome: gut microbiome; material: fecal sample | place: Denmark | collected 2008 | reverse complement strand
TTATTTCAGCAAAGGTATTCCAGAACCTCTATTCGAATAAACCGGGCAGTCCCACACTTTCTTTATGTAATCATGCCAAGTCGGGGCTGGGTGGCGCAAACACTTACCGTCATGGAGAAAATTACAGCCTACTCGATTCTCAAAGAATTAGGTAACGATGCGTTGTGCAAGTACATTTACGAGAACATCGCCGAACCTACCTTTGATTCGCACCGGATCACCAATCCTTTTCCGCAGGATTTCAGAGATTATTACGAACGTATGTTGATCGCACATGAGGACGAAGGCGACATTCGAGATAGGAATATTATTATCGCAAGGTCTATAGGTAATTATCTCGGCCATAACAGCGGAGCTTTACAGATTGAAAAGATCGGAGAAGTTACATCTATAAACATGAACGGAGAAGAAACACCGACTTCGCTTTGGAGAAAAACAGCCATGTAACACTACCTTTAACTATCTAATAATAAAACTATGGAAGAATTTTACTCGCCTGTATGGCAGGAATACCTCGGCGGAGTGAGCGGCATTGTATTTACAATCATCATCATTCTTTTATTCGTTTTCACGTTTCGATACTTGCGTAAAAAACCTATTTCGCCCACTGCTCCGTCCCAAGTTCCGCAGGCGCCGGATGAAATGCCCGCTGTTGAAACCTCACAACCAGAACCGCTATTGATTCATTGCCCGGCCTGCGGGACGGAAATATCCCGCTACGCCCCATCATGCCTGAAATGCGGGCATCCAATCTGCCCGACCTCAAATCCAAGAGCTGCGTCGTCGGATCATAACCAGACAATAATCGTTCAAACTCCCGTTCGTCAATCTAACGGGACAGGAACCGCCGGATTCGTTTTATCTCTTATCGCCCTGATTCTGTCATGGCTTCCGGGAGTAGGTTGGGTGGTTTGGTTTCTGGGATTCCTGCTGTCTTTCATCGGCATGTTCAAAAGTCCGCGGGGCTTGGCGATTACGGGCTTTATCATTTCGATAATCGACCTGATTATTTTAGTTGCACTGGTCGGAACCCTTGCCGCTGTCATAGCCCCATTTTTCTTCTGATATAAAGAACCTTTAACTATGAATCACAACATGGACAATACACCGCAACCCACAGAGCAATGTTTGGAAAAGCCAACAGTCAATATCGGCAAATTAGGATTCATATTATCCCTTATTTCAATCCCCTTATGCCTCATAGCACCGACCAGCCTCCTTTTATCATGTATCGGAGCCTCCTATCGCCGTACAAAACGGACGACTGCCGGAATAATAATTTCAACAGTTACGATGCTATCACTGTTAATTCTTGTCTTTTGCATGTATTTGAGCAACAGACAGCAGCGACAATACACTCAAGAACTGCAACGATATACCGAGCAACAAGATGCACTGCGATACTAAAAACATGAGACTTATGACCAATACCGACTTTTCAGCCCCCAGAGACATAACTCCCAATCGAATGGGTACAGCAGGATTTACCCTTTCACTTGCATTCATTGTGCTATCTTTTTTATACGGCATGATAAGTGCCATTATTATAGGTGCTGGGGATAGTTCATATAAAATGACGGATTCCGTGTTTCTCCAGTTTTCTACAATTCTAATGTTAAATGCATGGTTGCTCGGATTGATATTGTCCGTCCTTGGACTACGCTCACATCCCAAAGGTAAAGCAACTGCCGGGTTAATTATTTCTTTATTACCGATTATATCAATAATAGGTATCATAGGCTCTCAAATATCAACACCTATCAGTTTTGAAAACGAATTAAAAGAACGCAAAGCACAGGTCATCGAACACATCAAGGATGTCCGCACCGCCCAGCGTGCATTCAGAGCCGAATATCAGCGTTATGCCGAAGATTTCGACGAATTGGAGAGATTTCTTCATGCAAATCCAACCGAATTAAGATGCGACATCGAGCAACTCCGTTACATTCCCAATTCCGACAACGAGTTTATCATGGAAACCGGATTTACCAAGACATCTCCTAATTGTACTGGGCCTTTCATAGAAGTTCGTGCCCCCTACAAATTCTTCCTCGATACGCTTAAATACCGGCAGGAAATAATCAATCTAATTGATGAAGAAGTAAATGTTTCCAACCGTTATCCCGGCATCAAATTCGGCTCGACAGATGAAGCCGATAATGATATTGGCAATTGGGAATAAAATTAATTTCTCGTATATAATTCCGGTCGCGGATAAAGCACATAGTTATAAGTTGTTATCCACATCCTTTCCGAATCTTTATCCCGACCGTTCTTAGTTGTTCCGACCTGCCGCAACCCGGCAGGTCGCTTTGTTAAATCCCGACAGAAGATACTGCGGTGCGATTACGGCTCATGTAGTCGGAAACTCGATAAAATTCATTAACCGCCTATTTCAAGCCAGTGTATAGGGCTTAAATAAGCAAGCCACAACGATAATCTTCCAGTACATAGCGACTGAATCGACCTGCGTATTCACAGCCGGAATATATTACCCAAAAACAAAATCGCATGAAAACCAAAGAAGAAATCAGACACTATCTCGACACCCGATTCAGCCCATCGGAAGACGACATGGTGCAAATTGTCCGGAACGATTTCGACCGCATTTTGAATAGCGCGGCATCTTGTGCCCTAATTACGATCGAGGGTGCAATGCCCGTCTTGGCGGAACAACTCCGCACCGAATTGGAAGCCTTGCACATCGGAGCTGACCTCGACGTGGTTATAAAAGTAAGCTATCATCCCGCATCGGAAATTAGTTTCGACGACCTATGCAGCCTTTTAACCATCATCCACGAATTTGCCCCGCAGGTAAATATCGTCTGGGGCTGCGGCACGGATGCAAAACTGGCAGAAACCGACTATTCGATACTGTTGCTGATCGGGACATCGGCAGAGTAAATTTGCAAGACCTGCCAAAAACATATTGGCAGGTCGTTTCATTTCGTCCCGACAGAAGATACTGCGACGCGATTACAACTCATATAGCCATGCACCCGATAAAATTCATTATCTATCTATTTCAAGCCAATGTATAGGACTTAAATAAACATGTAGGGGGGGGGCAGTCGAAAACTCCGATTTATGTCACGTATGCACATCCATAATGTATCACCAATAAAAATTGATAAAAACGAAATCCGGTGTGGTATCTCAAACGTCAATTAAGTACGTCGGGCGACGATACGGTTCAAGTAATGTAACGCATTTTGAATCGTGCAACATCTTGCACATTAGCTACAATCGAAGGAACAATGCCCTCTTTGACCAAACGGCTCCGAGCAAAATTAAAATCCCTGTAAATCGAAACGGAACTGGATATGATTTATTCATTTGTTCGGTTCAAAACCTAACAGATACTAATGGAAGAAGTACAACCTACCTCAACACCCAATAAATTATTTCTAAAATGGTACAATAAAAATTGGAAATCTTATCTTTGTATATCAAAATCACTATAACCAATTATGGAAGGTATCACTATTTTATATAACGACAAAGGGTTTGATTATTGGCTAAATCAAGACTTTATATCTTCAGATACGAGAACATTATTACAAACAGCAAACGTTTTGATAGTTCCCCTTCTTGGATTCCGCAACACAAGCAGCCCTCTTTTTCACAAAGAAATAGGTGATTTCATAGAGTATATTAAAGAAAATCCACCCAAAGACATAATCGTGGAAGTTTGTATTGATAATGATAATTATAAAGAAATCAGCCTTTGCAGTGATGAAATACGTTTAGGTGAAATCATCATCACCTCAGCGGTCTTTCCATTAGCCGTAAATCTACTGACTGAATTTATTAAATATCTCATTAAAAAGAAAAGAATGAATACAGATAAGGCCAATCTAGAGGTAACCATCACAATTTCAGACAAAAAGCAAACCAAATCATTTCAATACGCCGGTAAAGCAGAAAATTTTTCAAAAGTATTTTCTCAAATAAAAGATTTATGGGAAAAGAAATAATGAATGTTGAAGATGTTAAACTCATTTTAGACTCTTTTTTAACAAAACAGACTATTGATTATGATGCACTAACTATCTCTCTCAAAAATGCGAAGGAAGCATACCTAAAAGCATTTGACCAAGATGGAGCTAAAAGAGTTTGGGTGCTAAAAACAATACTCTGTATTCAACAGAGCTATTTAATGATTTTTAGTCTTCTAAAAAAACGAGAATATTATAAAGCATGGCAAGAGTTGGAAAATTGCGAGATAATGATTACTTCTCTCGCACAACACTATGATTATAAGAGTAATGCATCCGTATATTTTATTGATAAATATGTTAAAAAGTATCAGAGTCTATATCCTTACAAACTTTTCAGCAGTTATGAAATAATTCAAGATGAAGTATTATGTAGTATATGTAAAAAGAAAATAACACCCAGAAACTTTTGCGGGCATATTAAAGGGGAAATATATAATGGAGAGCAATGTTATCGAATAGTGAATAAAGCCACAATATTAGCAATTTCCGTGGTTAAAAATCCCGTACATAAATATGCAGTACTTTTCCCGGGAGGAATAGACACATACAGGTATGATCTTCTAGACTATCTCATCCCTCGTTTAAACACCCCTTTTTCTCAATGGCAATTAACGGTTACTAAAAAGGAGTATCCAATTAGTAAATTTCACAATGTTAGACGAAATAATCTTTGTCCTTGTGGCTCAAATAAGAAATTCAAAAACTGCTGTATAAATAAAAATGCCATAGCAATAGATCATCACTACTTTACATTTGATGAAGTTCCATATGAGAACTTCAAAGATGAACAGATTCTAACTTTTTAATCTTAAAAAACCGATAGCGACCATTTATGTACCACTTGTGTACCACAGCCATTTTTTCGGCCATACATCACAAAAGAAAAATCCTTGATATTCGATTGAATATCAAGGATTTTCCATCAGTCGGGGTGACTGGATTCGAACCAGCGACCACACGCCCCGCAGGCTTATTTCCACTCGATAGAGGCGCGCACGGCCGGAGTGCCCTCGTCGCTGCGTATCTCGAAAAGCGCCGTGCGGCCGCGCTGCTCGTAACCGACGCTAAGCGTCTGGCCATAACGGCATTCGCGCAGGAAATGGATGTCGAAGCGCACCGGCGTCTCCTGCATGAGCAGTTCGACGGGCAGCATGTCGATCATCATTTCGATATAGCGCATCGTATTGACATGGCGGTTGAAGTCGATGTCGCTGTATACCACCTTGTGTTCAACCGTCTGCGCAGGGTTCACCTCGCGGATCTTGCGGGGCTTGTCGGTCGGCGACGGGGCGTCGACGATGGCGTCGGCATGGGCGTCGCCCACCCACGACAGATCGAGCGCCGAACGGCTCTTAAGGTCGATCATCGCCCACTGCGTCACCGCGCGGCCGAATTCGGTCCCCGCGGCATCGGTCAGCGTGAAGTTACGCGTGGAGAGCACCCGGCCGTATTCGTTGATCCACGTGGCGATCGTATAATCGGTATACTGCGTGGGCTGGCTGTCAAATTCGACGGCCATGCGCGAGAGGACCCACGAGTGGTTGTCGGCGTTCAGCGCGTCCACGCCGAAGCCCTTGCCGTGGGCGTCGACGCCCGCCGTATTGAGGATCGCCGAACCGAGCGAGGGAATCGTAGCCCTCAGCGTGAAATCCACGTCCTGCGGTTCGACACGGTAATTATAATGCGATTTTTCTGCCATATTGCTGATTTTTAACGTTGCGTCCCGGCAAAGATACGTTTTTTGCAGATATTTTCATATATTTGTTTGACTATTAACCCTTATTAAAAATCGTTAGTTATGGAAATGAAGAAACTCGACTTCTCGGAAACGCTGAAGGATTCGATCGCCATCGGCGTGAAAAACGCCCCGTCGGTGGTCGTAGCAGTGGCCTTGTGGCTCGTGACGATCTGGATACCCTATATCAATATAGGGACGACCATCGCCATCAGCCTGCTGCCTGTCGAACTGGCCAAAGGCAGCGTAATCAACCCGCTCGGAATTTTCGACAGCAAATACCGCCGCTACATGGGCGAGTACCTCATCACGGCCGGCCTGATGGTGATTCCGATCTACATCGCCTTCGTATTCATGATCGTGCCGGGCATCGTGCTGTCCCTGTCATGGGCGCTTTCGTTCTATTTCCTGCTCGGCAAGGGCAAAAATCCGATGCAGGCCATCAAGGCGTCGAACGACGCGACGTACGGCAGCAAGTGGACGATGTTTCTCGTGACGCTGGTATTCGGCATCATGGTGGGCATCGTGTTCGGCATCTTGTTCGCCATCTGTCTGGCCATCAACGTCGGCTTCATCACCTTCCTCGTCATGTTCGTCCTGATCGTGCTCGCGGCTTCGATCCGGATGGCGATCGACGCATCGTTCTGGAAACAGCTGAAAGACAACGTGGAATAAGTTTACGGCACTATTTCCCAAAGACGGCCTGCGGGTCGTCTTTTTTTGTCTCGGACCAAATATTTTATCGAAAAACGATAAATATTATTTGTTTTTCGAAAATAAATGCTAAATTTGCACTATCGAAACTTAAAAACCGAAGGTATGCAGAACAAAAAGAGACTGCACAAACATTTGCTGATGATCTACATCATCTACTTCGCGGCGCTGATCGTCGGCTTCGCCGCGAGTTTCGTGCCCGACTTTTCGCGGGGATGGCGCTACGCGCAGAATACGCTGGAGATGGAAATTCCGCAGGGAGGCATACGCTCCTACTACGTTTCGGCTCCGGTCATCCGCTCCGCCGGCGAACCGATAGGCATCGACAACCTGCCGGAGAACATCACCCCGACGATCAGCCGTCTCGACCTGAAGGTGACCGTGGACGAAGCCTACACGCTGGGCAACGCGTTCAAGGTGATGGGCAACAACAGCTTCTGCTACCTGCTGATGGTCATCACGGGCCTTTCGTACCTGACGATCCTCGTACTGATCGCGCTGATCATCAACTCGCTCCGCAAGTCGATCCGCGACGAGCAGCCGCTGCGCCACAGCAACATCCTGCGCACGCGCGCCATCGGCATCCTGATCCTCGTGGGCGAGTTGAGCGAAGCCTTCATGAAGTACCTCAACAACAACGAGGCCGTCCGCCTGCTCGAAGGCACCTCCTTCGAAGTCGTGCAGACATTTCCGCTGAGTTACTGGAACGTGATCGTCGGCATTCTGTTCCTCTTCATGGCCGAAGTGCTCTCACTCGGCACGCAGCTCAGCGAAGAGCAGAAACTGACTATCTAAAAACAACGTAATTACCATGATAACGACAGGAACGACAAATAACGGGGGGGGGACGACATTATGGCTATAATCATCAACATAGACGTCATGATGGCAAAGCGCAAGATGTCGCTCGGCGAGCTTGCCGAACGTGTGGACATCACGCCCGCCAACCTCTCGATCCTCAAAAACGGGAAAGCGAAAGCCATCCGGTTCTCGACGCTCGAAGCGATCTGCCGCGAGCTGGACTGCCAGCCGGGAGACATCATCGAATACCGCCCGGACCAGCCGTCGGAAGAGTAACAAAAACCCCTTTATACGATCAATTATGAGAAAAATCACCATGCTCGTCATCGCGGCATTCGCAGTGACAAGCGCAGCGGCCCAGTTCAATCCGCAGCAGCCGATTCCGGCGGACAAGGACGTCCGCACGGGCAAGCTCGAAAACGGAATGACCTACTACATCCGCCACAACGAAAAGCCGAAAGGACAGGCCGACTTCTACATTCTGCACGACGTCGGCGCCATTCAGGAGAACGATTCCCAGCAGGGGCTCGCCCACTTCCTCGAACACATGGCCTTCAACGGAACCAAGAACCTCCCCGGCAAGATGCTGACGGAGTATCTCGAAAAAGTAGGCGTGAAATTCGGCGCCAACCTCAATGCCGGCACCGGCTGGGACCAGACGACCTACATGATGAAGGACGTCCCCACTTCGCGCGAAGGCATCATTGACAGCGCACTGCTGATCCTGCACGACTGGTCGCACTTCATCGCGCTCGAACCTGAGGAGATCGACTCCGAGCGCGGCGTCATCATGGAGGAGCTGCGCACCCGCGACGGCGCGTCGTGGCGTTCGACCATGAAAATGCTTCAGGCGCTCGGTAAGGACACAAAATACGAGCACCGCAACCTGATCGGCTACCTCGACGGACTGAAGGGCTTCCACCACAAGGAGCTGGAGGACTTCTACAACCAGTGGTACCGCCCCGATTATCAGGCGGTCGTCGTGGTCGGTGACATCGACGTGGATGCCGTAGAAAACAAGATCAAGACGCTCATGAGCGACATTCCGGCTCCCGCGGCCGACGCCGCCCGGAAGGAGACGATCACCGTTCCCGACAATGAGGACCCGATCATCAGCATCTACACCGATCCCGAAATGCAGGGTTCCAAAATCCAGCTCTTCGTGAAGCGTCCGGCGCTTCCCGAACAGATGAACAACCTGATATACGGCGAAATGTTCGACGTCATACAGGCCTACATGACCACCATGGAAAACGCACGTCTGCAGGAGATTTCGATGAAACCCGACGCACCGTTCCTCGGCGCAGGCATGGGTTCGGGCGAAATCGGCGTGATTCCGACGCTCAACGCGACGACGTTCGTGGCCATGACGCAGGACGGCAAACTGGCCGAAGGTTTCGAAGCCATCTACACCGAAATGGAGAAAGTCCGCCGCTACGGCTTTACGCAGGGCGAATTCGAACGCGCCCAGAACGACCTGATGCGCCGCGCCGAACGCGCCTACGCCAACCGCAACGACCGCCGCAACGGCGAGTTCGTACAGACCTATCTGAACAACTACTCGAAGAACACCCCGATGCCCGACGCCGAGACCGAGTGGCAGCTGGACAGCATGCTGATCAAGATGATCAACGTCGAGGCGGTCAACGGATTCGCCCAGCAGGTCATATATCCCCGCAATCAGGTGATCGTCGTCACGGCGCCCGAAAAGGAGGGCATCGTGAATCCGACGGCCGAGGAGCTGCTCGCCATCCGCGAGAAAGTCGCCAACGCCGAGATCGAGGCGTATGAGGACAACACCGTCAAGGAGCCGCTGATCCCGGAAGGCACCGTACTGAAAGGTTCGCCCGTAAAGAAAACAGCACAGGACGCCACGCTCGGCACGACCGAGTGGACGCTCGCCAACGGCGTGAAGGTGGTCGTGAAGCCCACGACCTACAAGGCCGACGAGGTGCGCATGAGCGCCGTGGCAAAAGGCGGACTGTCGATCCTCTCGGACGAGGAGTTCTACATGGGCGAGATGATGCCCGCATTCAACTCGATGTCGGGCGTCGGCAAATTCTCGGCGACGGATCTCAAGAAACAGCTTTCGGGCAAGTCGGCTTCGGTTCAGCCCTCGGTGGAGAACTATGCCAGCGCCGTGAACGGCTACTGCTCGCCCAAAGACCTCGAAACGATGATGCAGCTGCTCTACCTGAATTTCACGCAACCGCGCTTCGACCAGAACGACTACAACACGCTGATGAAGATGCTACGCTCGCAGCTCGACAACGTGAAGTCGAATCCCGACTACCTGATGGAGGAGAAATTCATCGACGTGGCCTACGGCAACAACCCGCGCCGCCAGATGATTTCGACCGAGATCATCGACAAGTTCAGCTTCGAAGCCCTGCCGGCGATCTACAGAAAGCTCTATCCGGATGCCAACAGCTTTACGTTCACCATCGTGGGCAATGTGGACCTCGACGCGCTGAAACCGCTCGTGGAGAAGTATATCGGTTCGATTCCCGTGTCGAAGAAGGCCATGACGTTCGCTGACGACAAGTGCGCCCCCGTCAAGGGCGACGTGACGGAGGAGTTTACGGCGCCGATGCAGCAGCCGAAAGTCTCGGTACACTACATGTTCTCCGGCAAGATGCCCTACACGCTCAAGGACAAAGCGGCCCTGACGTTCCTCACGCAGGCGCTCAACTCGCGCTACCTGATTTCGATCCGCGAGGAGAAGGGCGGCACGTACGGCGTGCAGGTTTCGGGTTCGACCGAGTATATTCCCGACGAGACCTACAAGCTGGATATCCGCTTCGACACGAACGAAGAGATGGCCGACGAGCTGCGCGAGATCGTGATGAAGGAGATCCGGGAGATCGCCGAGAACGGCCCCAAGACCGAGGACATCGAGAAGAACCGCGAATTCATGCTCAAGAGCTGGAAAAACAGTCTGGAGCAGAACGCCGGCTGGATGAACTACATTCAGGCCAAATACGGTCCGGGACTGGAATACCTGAAAGATTACGAGCAGGTGATCAGGTCGCTCACCAACGCCGACGTACAGGCCATGGCCAAGAAGGTCCTCGGCGACAACAACCTCGTGAAGGTCGTCATGCGCCCCGCGAAGGAAAAGGCCGAATAACACACCTGAATCCGCTGAAAAAGCCAGCCGCCACAACGGCTGGCTTTTTATTTGTCAGCCCGGCGAAAAACATTAACTTTGCAGACAATTAAAACAATCAGTTATCACCTATGCGCCAAAGTCTTCGGCTGGTTTCCGGCCTGTATCTCAAACTTAGCCTGCTCACAATCGCTGTAGGCTTCCTGTTACGCATCGTACTGCTCTTCAACGAGCAGACCACCGACCTCGGTTTCTCATTCGGCGAATGGCTGCAGGTTTTCCTGCTGGGCGCCGTGAACGACCTCTGCGCCGCGACGATCGGATTCGTGTTCCTATGGCTCTTCTCGATGAGCGTCTCCGAAACCAAGTACGGCAAACCGTGGGGCTACATCATCCTCGGAATTCTCGTTGCGGCATTCTGCTACGTGACCTTCTGCAACACGATCTTCGACGAATACGGCAGCGTCGCGCCGCAGATCGCCTCCGCCGTTCTGGGCTATTGGGCCGGCACGTTCGCCCTGCGTCTCTTTTTCAAGGGTTTCCGCACCTACTGGACCACGGTATGGTTCGCGCTCATCATCACGCTCTACGTGGGCGCCATCCTCTTCAACGGACTCAGCGAATACTTCTTCTGGAGCGAATTCGGCGTTCGCTACAACTTCATTGCGGTAGACTACCTCGTCTACACCAACGAGGTGGTCGGCAACATCATGGAGTCCTACCCCGTCGTGCCGATGACGCTGGGGCTGATCCTCGTGACGCTGGTCGTGACATGGTATCTCTTCCGCCGCGATCTGGCCCTCGCCGACCGGCTGAAAGGCTGGCGCTGGAAAGCGGTAGCAGGACCGGCGTACATCGCCGCCGTGCTCCTCACCGTCGGACTGCTGAACTTCAACACCCGGTTTCAGGACAGCCAGAACGTCTATGTAAACGAGCTGCAAGCCAACGGACTCTACAAATTCTACGACGCATTCGTCAAGAACGAACTCAACTACAAGCAGTTCTACCTCACCGAACCCGAAGAGCAGGCCGAAGCCTTCGTCCACGGGATTTACGGCAGCACGGGCGACAACCTGCACGCCGTACGCTGCGAAGGACCCGAAATCCGCCGCAACATCGTGCTGATTACGATCGAGAGCATGAGCGCTTCGTTCATGGAGCGTTTCGGCAACACGAACCGCCTGACGCCCGTACTCGACTCGCTTTACAAGCAGGGACTCGCCTTCGACCGCGTATACGCGACGGGCAACCGCACGGTGCGCGGACTGGAAGCCGTAACCCTCTCGCTGCCGCCCTGCCCCGGCCAGAGCATCATCAAGCGGCCGAACAACGCCGGCATGCACTCCACGGGTGCGCTGCTGCGCGAAAAGGGCTATAACGTCAAGTATTTCTACGGCGGCAACAGCTACTTCGACAACATGGAGACCTTCTTTTCGGGCAACGGCTACGACATCGTGGACCAGCGGCAGTATGCGCCCGAAGAGATCACTTTCGCCAACATCTGGGGCGTATGCGACGAAGACGCCTACCGCAAGGTCATCCGCACGCTCAACGAAGACGCGCAGAGCGGCAAGCCCTTCTTCGCCCACGTCATGACGGTCAGCAACCACCGCCCCTTCACCTACCCGGCCGGAAAGATCAGCATTCCCCACGACTCGAAGTCCCGCAACGGCGGCGTGATGTATACCGACTACGCCCTCGGTGAGTTCTTCGCGGAGGCTTCGCGGCAGCCGTGGTTCGACAACACGATTTTCCTCGTCACGGCGGACCACTGCGCATCGAGCGCCGGCCGCACCGAGATTCCGCTGAACAAGTACCACATTCCGGCCCTGATCTACGCTCCGGGCTTCGTGGAGCCGCAGTGCGTCGACGGCATCGTCTCGCAGATCGACCTGATGCCGACGCTCCTCTCGCTGCTCAACATGAGCTACGACTCGCACTTCTTCGGCCGCAGCATATACGACGAACAGTACGTCAACCGCGCATTCATCGCCACCTATCAGGATCTGGGCTACCTCGAAGGCGACGTGTTCACCATCCTCTCGCCCGTGCGGCGGTTCGAGCAATACCGCGTCGTTCCGACGGCGGAGAATCCGCACAACCTCGAACCGATGGAAGAGAAGAACCGGGAGCTGGTAACCCGCGCCGTCGGCTATTACCAGACTTCGGGCGAATGGAACAAACGCTGAGAAACGGACAAAAAGAGAGACCCGTCGTTGCAAATTGCAACGACGGGTCTCTCTTTTACGGTCGGATCCGCTACTTCTCGACGACGGTAACGTCCCTGTCCGTATTCAGCGTCAGCTGATAGGTCCCATAATTACCCGAACCGTTCGTGAACTTGGTGTAGATCGCCGTAAGGTTCACCACCCAGCCGTCTTCGGGAATCTTGTTGTCGCGGAACTGGCTGTAACCGCTCGTACGCACCACGTAGTTGCCCGGAGCCGCATTGGTACCGGAGCCGGTCGCCGCCGCGTCGTAGGTAAACCATGCCGAGCCGTAGAAATAGGTCTCCGCATTAGCGCCTTCCAGCCTGCGTTTCGTAGCCCAAGTCGCCCACTCGTTGATGTCCGACCAGCCGGGAGAGTTCACGTCGTACGACGTCGAATTCGCAAAATAGTTGGGGAAGGTATTCTTGTATCCCCACGGCGCCGTGCCGAACTTGCTTTCCAGCCCTTCGAAACGCACCAGACGGCCCAGATCGGCATCCGAAATCGCCGTCTTGTAGTTATCCTTGGTAACGACCAGCGTATCCGACTTCAGCATCTGCTGCTGTTCGCCGGAGAAAATGTGCTCGTCCTGCATGATCTTGCTCTCGATGTTGTCATTCGAATAGCTGGCGTTGGAGGAGGTCGTACCGATGCTGGTCATACCGCGGTAGTTGCCGAGCACCAGCCCCTGCAGTTTGACGAAAACGATCTGTCCCGCGGGGTGGAAAAGGTAGTTGCCCGTATTGAGCTTAAGCTCGATCGCCGATTCGGACTCCGCATCGTAGAGGTAGACCGATTTATAGACATTGCCGTAACGGTCGGTGGAGATGACCTTGCCGGAGGTGAAAATCGGCTCATCCACCGTCCACGAAGCGACCGTCCCGTCGTTCATGCCGGGATTCTCGGCTTTGAACTGCGCCTTCAGGTCCTTGATCGATATATATTCCAGCCCCTCTTTCTCGAAATCGGCGCGGGTATATATCTTGGCCGCCTTCGGGTTCCTGTAATCGTTGTAACAGCCAACGAAGAACAGCCCTGCCGCGGCGATCAGAAACAGTTTAGATACTTTGTTCATAATATTCGTGTTTTATTCGTTAGCCGTCAGAAACGGAAGTAGAGATTGAGGTAATAGGTCGTACCGAACATGTAGAAATACTTCGAGTCGAAGGCCTGATAGGTAGTCACCGTCGTCTCGGTGTTTTTCGTCAGACGGGTCTGCTCGTAACCGCCGGTGCGGATGTCCTGATTGTTCAGGATATTCTTGACTTCGAGGCTGAAGCCCAGCGTATACTGGCGGTGGATATACCAGTTCTTGCCGATGCTGGCGTTGAGCGTATAAGCCGAATCGAACTTCTCCTGACGGCGCAGGTGAGCGATGTCCTCGGCGGTCATGCCGGTGGTAATCACCGCATCGGTGCGATAGATCGGGCTCATCGACAGATACATGTTGTTGTAATAGTTGAAATCGGCCGACAGGAAGATGTTGTTGTTGCTGCGGTATGAAAGACCGACATTGGCGGCCAGCTGCGGGGTGCTCTCGACGCGGAAGTTCTTCCAGTACACATAGCCGTCGGAGACGATATCGCCGCTGTTGTCCTGCGTCTGCAGGTAATAGGGATTCGAATCGTAGGTGTACTGGCCCCAGCTCACGGCTCCGTTCAGGGCAAGGCTGCGGTACAGGGGAATCGAAACGGCCGCTTCGAGACCGAAGTGGAGCTTGTCGATGCCGCTCATGGCGAAGTTCGTGAAGGTCGCGGCCACGTCGTCGTAGTACGAAATCACTTTCGACTGATCGTAAATGCGGGTATAGTAACCGGAAACGCGCGCTTTCAGGTCGCCGACACGCAGGTTATACGACGCATCCACACCGAAGACACGTTCGGCGGAAAGCCCCGGAGTCGTGGTGTTGCGCGTACGGGGCGACACGAACGAAGCTTGGAATTCGGGGGCGTCCTGCAGGTAAACGACATTCGCTTCGACGGTATGAGCCGCGGAGAAGCGGTAGCTGAAGTTGCCTTTGGCCTTGTAGGTCAGGTAGTCGAGTTTCTTGGAATCGCCCTTCGAATTGTCGGGGAACAAGCCTTTGCGCCAAAGACCCTCGCGCCATTGCGAAGCATATCCCACTTCTCCGCCGACGGTTACGCCCAGACCGCCGACATTGAAATTATAGGCAGCCCATGCCTTCGTCCGGAGGACGTGCGCATAGTAGTCATAGCCGTATTTGTCGCCGACTTTGGCTGCGTGCGCATGACCGTGGCGATAGTAATAGTCGAGGTTGTTCTGATATGCGATGGCGTTCGAACCGAAGTCGCGCTCGGCGAATTTGTCGATGTCGGCCCAATAGTCGCCGCCAAGCAGGTCTTTGACCTCCGAATAGTACTCCGTACGGTTCCGGCGCAGCGAAAGGCCTCCGTAGATTTTGGAGTTATTGCGGAAGATATGCGAGAAGTTGGCAACCAGATTCCAGTCCAGCTGATCGGTGTGACGCTCTTCGACCATATAGTTAGAACGACGGCCCGGACCGTACTGCGCCTCATCGACCGGATCGTTCTGGATATAGTTCGTCTGATACATCTTATCCCAGTCGAAATGGCGGATATTCTGGTAGTTGGCCTGCCAGTAAACCTGCTGCCAAGCCGCCCCCAGCATATTCTTGTCGAGCGCGAAGTAGCTCGGCAGATAACGGTAATAGTCCGGACGCGGGTCGGGACCGTTCTGCCACGTCAGCGCCGAGTAACCGTTCATGCCGAAGCGCAGCGAGGTGGCCAGATCGAGTTTCGAGCGGTCCGAAATGTCGAACGTATAGTTCAGCATCACGACGGGTTCGTGGTTGTTGCGTACACGGGCGTTACGTTTCTTGCCGTCCTGCCAGCCCCAGTTGGGGTTGTAATAGTTATTGCCGACCAGATCGTAAGCTTCCTGCGTCGCCGCCTGCTGCGCACCGCGTTCGGTAGGAGCGCCCAGCAGGGTCAGCGCCAGACGATGACGCTGGCCGAACTGCTTCTCGACAGCGGCGAAATAACCGAAAGCGTTGTAATAGACGCCATTGACATAGGAGTTGCCGCCCTGACGGGTCGAAACCGAAAAGGCATACGACCAGCCGTTGTCCTGATGCCCCGAAGCATAGGTGACCATCGCGCGGAAACGGTACATCGAGTTGCCGTTTACGAGGCTCGCACGTAGGCCTTGACGCATCTGCGAAGGACTCGTCACGATATTGGTCGTACCGCCGATGCCGCCCAGACCGGCGTCCGACGCCACGATGCCCGACGTAACTTCCTGATTGCGGGTAGCGTCGTTCAGACCGCTCCACAACGACCACGGCGTATAGCCCGTCATGGCGTCGTTGAGCTGAATGCCGTTCATATACACGTCCTGATACTGCGAATCGTAACCGCGGACGTTGAAACGCATTTCGCTGAACTTGTAGGACGCGATATTATTGAAAAGGTCTTTCGAAGCCGAGAGCGACGTGGGCAAAGCCTGCGCGTCGTCGGTGGTTTCGGTGTCGAACTCCGCGAAGACCGCGTCGTCGATCATCTGACGCTGCGTATCGGGCACGAGGATCACCGCATTGATGTCGCGCATCTGCGAACCGACACGTACGGCGATATTCGAAGTCTCGAATTCGGGAGTTTCGAACTGCAGCGAATATTCGCCCGCAGGAATATTTTCGAAAACGAAGTTACCCTGCGCATCCGAAACCGTTGTCGTACCGCCCGGCGTCATCGTAATCTTCACGTCGCCGAGTGCAATGCGTCCCGCACGCGAAACGACCCTGCCCTTGATGCCGCCGTCCTGTCCAAAGGCGGTCAGCGTCACAAGCGACAGCACTAAAATTAGTAGACTCTTGATTTTCATAGACTATGTAAGTAATTTATTTGGCAAAATAGATATACACCGGGAAGTGGTCGCTGTAACCGCCCTGAAAGTTATTTCCCACGTACGTACGCAGGGGATATCCCTTATACTGTCCCTCTTTCTGCAGCATGTAGTACCGCTTGAAGATATTGCCGTAGAACTTCGATCCGGGAGCCTTCTGCAAACGAAGTCTGCCTTCGGAACCCGTAGCCAGATTCTCCGTGACCACGATATTGTCGAAGAGATTCCATGCGTCGCCGTAAGCCAGCGTTCCGAGTCCCGCCTTGAGCATATCGGCAAAGGGATTGTAAAAATCGCCCGGCTTGAGATCCTTCATCTTGGCTTTGGCACCCAAACCCTCGGCAATGCTCTCGTCCGTAGGATCGTCGTTGAAGTCGCCCATGGCTACGACCTTGGTCGCCGGGTTGATCTTCAGCACGGAATCCGCAATGCGGCGCATCTGCTCCCCGACGGCAATGCGCTTGAATTCCGAAGCGTCCTTGCCGCCCAGCCGCGAAGGCCAGTGCGCCACCATAAAGAAGAAGGGTTCGTTCTCGATGGTTCCCCACATCGTCAGGATGTCACGGGTCTTGAAGTTGGGAAGCTGCGGCACGACGGTTTTCACCGGGAAACTGCCCTCCAGTTTGAACACATCGGGACGATACATGAAGGCCACATCGACGCCGCGGGCTTCGGGCGAATCGTAATGCACGATACGGTAGTTGCCGGGGGCCAATTTGGGCGTCGCCACGATGTCCTCCAGCACCGAGCGCGTCTCGACTTCCGAGACGCCGATAACAGCCGGATAATTCTTGTCTGCGGCAGCAACGTCGAAAAGCACCCGCTCGATATTGCCGAGCTTCTTGTAATACTTGGCGGAATTCCACTTCTTGGGGCCTTCCGGCGTGAACTCGTCGTCATGCACCTCCGGATCGTTGATGGTGTCGAAAAAGTTCTCCAAGTTATAGAACATCACCTTGTAGGGCTTCTGTGCAAAGCACATTACGACGAACGCCGCCAAGAACAAAGTGAATATCAGTCGTTTTTTCATCGTTCTGAAATTTTAAGGTTTTACAATCCCCAAGAGGCGGCATCCTTCTGCGTCTTGACCTCGGCAGGCAGCGTGGGGAAGAATTCGAACTTGGTCAGCTCTTCGATCTCCTTGACGCTCTTCACCCAGCTTTTGGCCTCACCCTGACCGCCTTCGTTGGCCACTCAGAAACCGATGGACTTGAGCTGGCCGGCCGGAAGATTGCCCAGCCGGTCGCCGGGCTGCCGGATATTTCCCTTCACCGTACGCACCACCACTTTAAAATAATGGCTGGGCAGCGGGCACACCTGTCCGGCCTTGTCGGTCGTCGATGCCGTGCTGCCGGGCTTCCAATAGGCGCCCGTCACTACGTAGAGCGTATCGGAGCAGACCCAGTCGCGCACCTTGCCTTCAAGACGCATCCACCCCTGCTGATTGAGCGTGCCATACTGAGGCGTAGCGTTGGAGTTGTAGAATGTCTGGTACTGCATGGCCATATTGGCATTGCGGTCTGCATTCGGAATCTGGTGACCACGGTCATAAGATCCGGTATAACTGCCCCGTCCCAGATCGGCCTGAAATAACGACGAAATCTTGGGATCGAAGGCCCACGGGTCTTTGGAAGGACGCCCCGAACCGATATATACGTCGTGCAGGGGATATGCCACCCACCACGCACCGCGCTTCGTCTTATCGAAACACAACGTGTAATTACGCATATTCCGGTTGTTGAGCTGAGCGAAATGCGACACATAAATATAGTTGCCGTCCTCCTTCTTCGCCGGAATTTCGGGCCAGACCAGATTATGGCCGGTCTCGTATACATCATCGTCCGACGAAGTGCTGAACTGGACGAGTTCAAGCTCGACGGGCATCTCGCCTTCGAACTCGAACCTGATCAGGGCATGCCGCTCGTCCTTGGTGTTGTTCGGCCAATAATAGACATACTGATTCTTGTCGGACAAACTCGTTCCGACCTTTCCCGTCTTGACAGTCTGACCTCCCGGCGCTGTCCGGTTGAACGAAATCCATTCGGCTCCCGAAATGATTTCAGCCGTCCACGGCGTCCCCGTATCTCCGGTCACGAGCAGCACGGCAGCGCCCTCCTGATCGGGATGCACGGTCTTGGCAGGGTCCCACTCCACCGAGTTGGCGCCCCCGCCTCCCTTATTGTCGGAATCCTTACCGCACCCCGTAAAGGCGACAGCTATCAGCACCATCGCCGCAAGGAAAGCGGCAAACATCCGCGAACTATATTTATATATCAACGTCATTCAATTAAAAACTAAGTGCGAAAATACGCATTTTAAGACAACCTTCCCCCGGCAGGATTTCCTGCCGGGAGAGGGAATGTCGATATTCGGTTATTCGTACGACAATTCGACTTTAACGAGCTGCGTATTCTTATTCGAAGAATTGATACGGTACGAAACTCCGGCGGCAGGATTCGTAAGATTAAAGGTATATTCGGTATTCTTGTCGCCGACAGCCTGTTCCGGAGATGCAATGTTATTCGAAGTATCCTTAATAGTTACCTTTGCCGAAGCACTGATGCCGTTGCTGGTCGTAATCTTGATCGTCTTCAGAGTCGATCCGGGAACGGCGGGAGTCGCCAAATAACCATTGGTGCCATTAATCATAAGGTATCCCGCATTCTGTTTCGCATTGAGCAATCCCCAGACATAACCGTCTATAGTAACCGTAGCTTCGGTTGAAGGCGCTGTAGCCGGGAAACCGGAATCAACAGTAGTCGGAGTAATCGTAATCGTGAGTTTTGTCCCTGAGCTGGCGCCATTCTGGGTCAAAGTAACCGTAGCTGTGTTGCCGCCATTAGCCGTAATTGTCAGAGTCTCTTTAAGCTCGGCATCACTCGTATTAACGGCTTTAGGCGAAATCTTTACGGTAGTCCCCTCGACAGACGCATTGAAGGAAGTCAGCGAAGACAACGTAAATCCATTGAAGTTAACACCTTCGATCGTCACGGTCTTTTCACTTGTGTCGTTTGCAGTCCATACTAATGAAGAGGGAGTTACCTCCGTAATGGTCGGAACAGTTACCTTGAATGCTTCCACATCGTTCAAATTACGCGGAGCGATCTGGCCCTTTCCGCCATACATGGTCACAATACCCGTGATATTGCCTGTAGCAGCTGCATACGGAATATCCTGAAATACCGTAGCACGCTTATTTACGTTTACAGTAAAGTTCGTACCGCCAGAGGTAAACGTGTGATTTCCATTGCTTGATGCCGTACACCAGACTCCTGCTTTAGCCGTGCTGGCTTGCTGTACCGTGGCAGGCATCGAGACAAACGAGGCCAAATCGGCAGGAGCTACGTTGATCGGGGTAACGGTCGCCGTACCGGATTTCTCAACATGATAAGTCGTTACACCCGTAATCTGCTTGACGCCGTTATACTCATCCATCATCGCGACGTTGGCCTGAAGTGTAATCTTCAATCTATCACCAAGTGCATAATCCGCAACATTGAAGTCCGCCGACTTATTGTTGTAAATCACAATACCGTTGCCTCCCTCGGTCGCCCCCTCCGTCATCACATAGAGTGTTCCGAACGAGAAGTTATTGCCGGTCGGGTCTCCGCAGACCACAGCCGTCAGCACTTTGTCCTGACTTTCCGAGATTACACTTCCTTTGGCAATCTGCAACAATTCAGGGATAGTGATCGCGGTCACGCTGCCACCGCCTGTGGTAATGAACGTCTTATGATCGCCGTAAAGAATATCGCCGGTGTTGGGAGTGGCGTAGGCGCGGAAAGCGTACTGCGTCTCCTTCGTCAGGCCGGTAACGTCTACGGTCCATGTCGCAGCCTTCGTTGCGGCCGGAACTTTCACGGAGCCTGTCCAATCGGGCGTATTTCCCGTGGCGAAGACCACATACTCCACGCCGACGGCCGAATAGTCGGCCAGATCGGCATTGGCGATCGAGCCGCCCAGCGTCACCGTCGTCTCGGCTACATTCGAAGCGTTGGCCGTCGTAACCGCAGGCGTAGCGGCACCGCCGTTGAATGCGGCCAGATCAGCGGCGTTGCGGGGTGCGATCTGCCCCTTGCCGTCGAATATCGTAGCGATACCCGAAATCGTACCGGTCGTCGCAACATAGGCGAAATCGAATCCGGTAGCCATCTTATTGAAGTTCACGACGAAATCCGTTCCTGCCGAAGAAACCGTAACGTTGCTGAGGGTTTCGGGAACAGGCTGCCATACACCGCCCGTAGAGGTCGTGGTATTCTCCACCGTCACGGGCATACCGAAGTAATTCTGTATAGCCGTAGGAGCAACCTTTACAGGTGTAATCGCATTATTCTGCGAAAGAACTTCGATATCGGCTTCCGTCACACCGGAAATCTGATATACCGAATTGCTGTAAAGCTGACTCTTCGCAGTACCGGCTTTCAGCGTCACCTTGATCTTATCGCCGGTCTCGAATTTACCGTCGAGATCGAAGTTGTAAAGAACGATACCGTTCTTAGGATCCGAAGAGCCGGGAGTCATCAGGTAGTTATATCCGTTGGGATAGTTATGGAACGTCTTGTCGCCGCAGACAACTGCTTCGAACGTACGGTTCTTGTCGTTGTCGATCACGGTAGCCGTTCCGGTCATCGCATTGACGATTTCGGGAATCGTAATCGGCTCGGTAACCACGCCGCTCGTCGGAAGATCGACCTCCTGACCGCCTGCGCCTGTCGTTACGCTCAGGTCATCGACGCGCGTTCCGACGCTGCTGGCAATGCGGAGCGACAGTTCGGACACGGCAGTCTTCAGCGTAAAGTTGCAGATTACCCATTTGTATTTGGACTCTCCGGCAATCGATTCGAGTTCATAGGTAACCGTCTTCCACGATCCGCCGTCGTTGCCGCTCAGCGAAAGCGTGATATCGCTCGCACCTACGGCGGCATTCGACGCCATAGCGGCAAACTTGATCTGGAGTTTCGTCTCGCCGGATTCCAGTTTGAGCTTGTTCACATCGAAATAGCCGTTCGAAGCGACCCAAAGGGCGTTCGGACCGGAAATAGCATCGGTGTCGGGCGCTCCGGTCTTACGGATACTTGCCTTATTCCCCGTATAGGTAGTCTGAGCGGTTACACCCGAACCATCGCGGAGATAATCGTTGAACTGAGCCACATCCGTATTTTCACTAACGGGATTCGTACCGAAGTTTTCGAAGAGAATATCGCTCGACGCAATCTTTTGTTTTACAGTGACGGTCTTCGTATTCGTTCCGTCGGTTACGGTCAGCGTACCGAGGGTAACCTCGGCATTCGTCTCATTGGCCTTCGACGCCGTAATCGTCACGGTGCCGTTCTGCGAACCCTTGTCGGGATCGAACGTAAAGCCGTCGCCCGAAGCTTTGGCAACCGTCCAATCGCCGTTGCTGGTGACTGCGAACGTTCCGGTGGAACCGGCTGCCGCGTTAAGACTGACGGTTTCGGGATCGACGGACAGGATGGGATCGTTCGAAACGAAAGCGGCCACATCCGACGGTTTGGTCGGAATCAGCTGGATATTGTTGAAATTCTGTTCGGCGGTACCGAGCATCGGACCGGTAGCAGCCTTAATATACAGCATTCCGAAATCGGGAGCGTCGGTGGCTGTGGCCATGTAGCTCTGGACCGTCGTCGAAGAGGGACCGTCGAGTACGACTTTGCGCTTGGCACCGGTAGCCCAAGCCTCGCCGACATAGGCCGACTGCGGCGTAAGATCGTTCACACGCACGTACTGGCCCTGATAATTACCCGAATTGAACGTTGCGGCGGAAAGCGACGGGATAACAAGCTCGACCGGATCATCGTCCGATACGGTTACCGCCACGCCCTTCAACTCACGCAGATTCCCGAAGGGAGAGTATTCGGCGCCGGACAGTTCGAGCGTGACTTTCTTGCCTACGGGATAGTTTACGCTGTTAGCCTTGGTGAACTCCTTCGTATCGTAAAGGACGATAGCCGAGTTGGGCAGCGAGATGTTATCGCCGACATAGAGTTTACCGAAATTATTGCCATACTCGTTATTGGCCAGAATGACCGCTTCGATGGATGCCTTGCTGTATCCCAAAGGAACGGTGTTGCCGCTCTCCACGCCTGCATGGGTATCCTTGATGAAAGCGACCAGTTCGCTGACTGCGCCGGCCACGGGAGCCTCACCCTGCTGGATGGTAACCGTCTTGGTGAAATAGGCGCCGTAGGAGTTCTTGAGCTGGAAACTCAGCGTTGCCGTACGGCTCTCGTTGCTTGCGGGGATCGAGAATTCGACCTCGGTCGTACCGGCTTTTCCATCGGTCGCGGAAGGCGTCACCCAGTCTGCGCCCGATTCGAAAGCGAGCGTCCACGGACGATTGCTTTTCACCGTAACGGCAGACGCACCTTCGGCCACGCCCTCGGCGGAAAAGGTCAATGCTTCGGGAGCAACCTCAAGATAAGGCATCCCGTCGTCATCGTTATCATCCACACACGATGTAAACGCCGTCGCGGCGATCAGGAACATCGCACCGAACAATAACCTCAAAAGGTTTAACTTTTTCATAGAAGAGTTGTTTAAAATTGATTAAAAACTTTTATTTTATTTCTAAAAAAACTTACAATTCCTTACATAATGGTAATATTA
>ULUL01041776.1_pt1 | contig 23163 bp, 16 predicted proteins | sample 1958481 | NCBI WGS metagenome assembly ULUL01 (sample SAMEA4835759, study PRJEB28245) | human gut metagenome | biome: gut microbiome; material: fecal sample | place: Denmark | collected 2008 | reverse complement strand
GGTATGCAGACTGCTGTCGCCGCTTTTATGAATGGCGCGGGTGAACGAACGGAATTATATTTTAGAAGTAGTTTTACCAGAAAAGCTTTTAAATGGGGGGAATTTGTGGTATAAATATCTTCATGGGCATTTTGCCCGGGTTTAGAAAGCAAGATACGGTCTTAAGACCGGAAAGAAAAAGAAAGGTATGGACGTTTGAATGAAGAGAAAAGCAGCGATAATGATGGTCGCATTGATGACGGCAGGTTTGCTTGGCGCCTGCGGTGGGAAGGAAGATAGTACAGGAAGCAGTTCGTCAGGGAATACAAACAAGGAAAGCAGTGAAGTGACCGGTACCACAGCTTCCGACGAAGAAACAGAAAGAACGGATTTGAAGGATATCAAGGTAGAGGACTATGTGACTCTGGGAGAATACAAGAACATTGCAGTGACCGTAAGTGCCCAGGCACAGGTTGAGGACAGTGATGTGGATTCCAATGCATTGCAGCTGTATAACAGCAAGGTAACAGCAGAAAACGGCGGGATCATGGACCGTGCGGCAGAAGATGGGGATACGGTAAATATTGATTACGAAGGCAAGAAGGATGATGTGGCATTCCAGGGGGGAACAGCACAGAATCAGAGCCTGACCCTTGGCTCCAACAGCTTTATTGACGGCTTTGAGGATGGACTTATAGGTGTAAAGCCCGGCGAGACCGTTGATCTGAACCTGACCTTCCCTGAAAATTATCAATCCACAGAGCTGGCAGGCGCAGAGGTGGTATTTACCGTTACGGTAAACTTCATCTATCCCAAGGATGCAGCGGATATGAAGGATGAAGTGGTCGCAGGCTTTGAAACGGAGGATTATTCCAATGTGGAGGAGCTTCGGAAATATGTGTACAATGTGCTGGCAGACCAGAATCTGTCTACCTACAATTCCAATGTAAGAAACAGCATTATGAACGCCGTGATTGAAAACAGCACCTTTGCAGAGGAGCTCCCCGCAGCTTTGGTGGAACAGTATAAGACCAATATCAGCAACAGTATTACCTCCACAGCTGCCATGTATGGCATGGATGCAGATACCTATCTGGGATATGTGGCCCAGACGGACCTTGAGACCTTTGCTTCCGTAAATGCAGAAAATTCCGTGAAGCAGATGCTGGTATTAAAGGCTATTGCGGACAAGGAGAACATGAATGTGGAGGATGACGCAATGGATGATCTGCTTTCCGAGTATGCAAAGGAGCAGAATGTGGAAAGCACGGATCAGCTCTTAGAGTACAACTCCTTAGAGGAGTACAGGGAATACTTTATGATGCAGAAGATCACAGATTATCTGGTAGAAAACGCAGTGATCACAGAGGAATAAAAAAGAGCAGGAGGATGAGATGACAATGGAACTGACAGATATCAGAGAGCTTTACAGAGACAGAGAAAGCTTTTATGACAAGGAAGTAACTGTAGGAGGATGGGTGAGAAGCAACCGTGATTCCAAGAATTTTGGTTTCCTGGTGATCAATGACGGTACCTTCTTTGAGCCGCTGCAGATCGTGTATGGCGACAAGCTTTCTAATTTTGAGGAGGCCTGCAAGATCAACGTAGGCGCAGCAGTAGTGGTAAAGGGAAAAATCGTGGCAACTCCCGAAGCAAAGCAGCCCTTTGAAATGCAGGCTGAGGAACTGATGGTGGAAGGTTCCTCCACAGCAGACTATCCTTTGCAGAAGAAAAGGCATTCCTTTGAGTATTTAAGAACCATTCCCCATCTGCGTGCCAGAACTAACACCTTCGAGGCAGTATTCAGAGTACGTTCCCTGATCGCCTTTGCCATTCACAACTTCTTTATGGAAAGAGGCTTTGTATATGTGCATACACCTCTGATCACAGGAAGTGACTGCGAGGGTGCCGGTGAGATGTTCCAGGTAACGACCATGGATCTTAACAATGTGCCTAAAAACGAGGACGGCAGCGTGGATTACAGCAAGGACTTCTTTAATAAGCCCACCAACCTGACTGTAAGTGGACAGCTGAATGCAGAGACCTATGCTTTTGCTTTCAAGAACGTATATACCTTTGGACCTACCTTCCGTGCAGAAAACTCCAATACCACAAGACATGCGGCAGAATTCTGGATGATTGAGCCGGAGATGGCTTTTGCAGATTTAAAGGATGATATGGTGCTGGCAGAGAGCATGTTAAAGTATGTCATCCGCTATGTACTGGAGAATGCACCGGAGGAGATGAACTTCTTTAACCAGTTTGTGGATAAGGGATTGATCGAGAGACTGCAGCATGTAGTGGCTTCTGATTTCGGCCATGTAACCTATACTGATGCTATCAAGATTCTGGAAAAGCACAATGATGAGTTTGAATATAAGGTATTCTGGGGCTGCGATCTGCAGACAGAGCATGAAAGGTACCTGACAGAGAAGGAATTCAAGCGCCCTGTATTCGTGACAGACTATCCCAAGGAGATCAAGGCCTTCTATATGAAGTTAAATGAGGATGGCAAGACCGTTGCTGCTATGGACTGCCTGGTACCTGGTATCGGCGAGATCATCGGAGGCAGCCAGCGTGAGGACAGACTGGAGCTTCTGGAGCAGAGAATGGATGAGCTGGGATTGAAGAAGGAGGATTATCAGTTCTATCTGGATTTAAGAAAGTACGGCTCCGCAAGACATGCAGGCTTCGGACTGGGCTTTGAGCGCTGCGTTATGTACCTGACCGGAATGGGCAATATCAGAGATGTCATCCCCTTCCCCAGAACCGTAAATAACTGCGAACTTTAAAAATAGGTAGTGAAATAGCGCCGAAGATGTGGTATGCTTATATTGTTACGGAAATGTTACAAGAAGCTGTCGCAGTTTTACTTGATAAACGGCAGCTTGCTGCGGAGCAATTCGTGGGCATCATGATATAGGGGTACTATGAGACGAAGAAATATAACCTGGAAAAAGAGAATATTTGTGCTGGGACTGGCCGCTTGTGTGGCAGTCCCGGCAGCTTCCCTTGACGGACTGACAGTAAGAGCTGACAAAGCCTCAGAAATAGAGAATCAGATCAATGCGGACAAGAAGGGCTTAAATGAGATCAATAACACGATAAGCAATCTGTCGGAAGAACAGGATCTTTTGGAGGAAGAAATCGAGGACCTGAATGCAGAAGTTGTCAATATGATGACCAGTATTGCCCTAAAGGAGGATGAGATCGCTGCCAAGGAGCAGGAGATCACAGACAAGCAAGGGGAGATCAACGAGGCACAGCTTAAGTATGAGGAAGCCAAAAAGCGGGAGGAAGAGCAATACGAGGCCATGAAGGTCCGCATGCGTTTGATGTATGAAAACGGCAATACCTCAGTACTTGCCCTGGTATTGGAAAGCGGTACCATTGCGGATCTGGTCAACAGAGTGGAAGGCATTGAAGCCTTGTATGAGTACGATCAGAACAAGCTTAAGGAATTTATTGCAACCAAGAACGAGGTACAGGCACTCTGGGATCAGCTGGTATTGGATAAGTCTCAGCTGGAGACGGAGAAAAGCCAGTTAGAGCAGGATCGGGTGGAGCTACAGGATTTAAAGACCCAGCTGGATGGGAAGCTGTCCAAGAAAAAGCAGGAATCTGCCAACTATGATGCAGAGATCCAGAAATACCGCCAGCAGGCTTCCGCACAGAAAAAGAAGATCCAGCAGGAAGAAAAGGAATTAAAAAAGCTGAAGGATCAGAAAAAGAGAGCTGCAGCAGCTGCCACAGCCAGTGCAAAAACAACGGATCAGACTTCCACGATCAACGGAGCCACAGGAAGCGAACTTGGAAAAAAGATCGCACAGTACGGCTGCCAGTTTGTGGGAAATCCCTATGTGATGGGAGGAACCAGTCTGACCAACGGGGCGGACTGCTCCGGTTTTACTTACAGAATTTATAGGGATTTCGGATACAGTATTCCCAGAACCTCCTATGAGCAGAGAAGCTGCGGAACAGGAGTATCTTATGAAAATGCACAGCCTGGAGACCTGATCTGCTATGACGGGCATGTGGCCATGTACATAGGCGGTGGCAAGATTGTCCATGCCAGCACAGCCAAGACAGGCATCAAAATCAGCAATGCCACTTACCGGACAATTCTGGCTGTAAGAAGAGTGATTTAATTGATCTGTAAAATTTCTAAAGACCGCCTTACCCCAGGGTGAGGCGGTTTTGTCTGCGACAAAATCCCTTGTGCAAAGAAAGGAAAAAGGAATGGGAGATAAAAAAACGGAGGATAAGGGGAAAGTTCTGAAAAAATATTTCGGATATGACGGGTTTAGACCGGGCCAGGAGATTATGATCGACGCCATTTTAGAGGGAAGGGATGCTTTAGGGATCATGCCCACAGGAGCAGGAAAGTCCATCTGTTACCAGGTGCCGGCGCTGATGCTTTCCGGGATCACGCTTGTGATCTCGCCTCTGATCTCTTTGATGATGGATCAGGTAAAGGCCTTAAATGAAGCAGGGATCCACGCAGCATTTATCAACAGTTCTCTGACAGAGGGGCAGATTGCTAAGGCATTGCACTTTGCCGCAGAGGGCAGGTACAAGATCATTTATGTGGCGCCGGAGCGTCTGGAAACGGAAAGCTTTTTTCATTTTGCACAGAATGCCGAGATTTCCATGGTGACAGTGGATGAAGCCCATTGTATTTCCCAGTGGGGACAGGATTTCAGACCAAGCTATTTAAAAATCGTAAGTTTTATAGAAAGACTTCCTGTAAGACCGATTGTGAGCGCATTTACCGCCACAGCCACCAGACAGGTAAAGGAAGATATCATCTGCGTCCTGGGACTTAAGGAGCCGGAGATCCTTACCACAGGCTTTGACAGGGAGAATCTCTACTTTGAGGTAAGACATGTGAAACAAAAGGACGCTGAACTTTTGAAATATGTCAGCACCCACAGCAAGGACAGCGGCATTATTTACTGCTCCACCCGCAAAAATGTGGAAAACGTCTGTGCTTTTCTGGAAGATATGGGGATAGATGCCACAAGATATCATGGGGGCTTAAATCCGGATGAAAGAAAGCGCAATCAGGAGGATTTCATCTATGATGTGAAGCCGGTCATGGTAGCAACCAACGCCTTTGGCATGGGCATTGACAAATCCAATGTGCGCTATGTGATCCATTACAATATGCCTCAGAGCCTGGAAAATTATTACCAGGAGGCGGGAAGAGCCGGGAGGGACACAGAACCTTCTGAGTGCATTTTGTTTTATTCTCCCCAGGATGTGGTGATGAATCAATATATGATCGAAAACGGAAGAGAACGGCAGGATATGGACTTTGAGACGAATACCCTGGTGGTGGAGAGGGACAGGGAGAGACTTAAGAAAATGACCTTTTACTGCTGGACCAAGGAATGCTTAAGGGAATATATTCTGCGCTATTTCGGGGAATATGGCAAGCACTATTGCGGTAACTGTTCTAACTGTCTGCATGAATTTACGGATGAGGATGTGACGGATATCGCAAGGGCGCTGGTCAGCTGCGTGGCAGGTACAGGACAGCGCTTCGGCGCGGTATTGATCATGGATACCGTTCATGGAGCTAATACTGCCAGGATCAGAAGCTGTCACCTGGAAGAAAATAAGGAGTATGGCGTTCTTTCCAAGGTACCTGTCCATAAGTTGCGTGACGTTTTGAATTTCCTGCTTCTGGGAGAATATCTGTTTTCTACCAACGAGGAGTATCCTCATCTTTGCCTGACGGAAAAAGGAGAGCATTTTCTGAAAGTCTGGGAGGAAGAGCCGGTGATCATGAAAATGCCCAAGGAACAGGAAAGAAAGGAAAAGACAGAAGAGCAGGCGAGTGCAGACAAAACAGGCAAAAGCAAAACTAAGGCAAAGGGAGTATCAGAGCTGGATGAAGCAGGCAAGGTGCTGTTTGAGCGGCTCAGAGAGCTTCGTATGGAAATTGCCAGAAAGGAAAAGGTGCCACCCTATATCGTATTTTCAGACAAGACCCTGGTACATATGTGCTTTATAAAGCCTCATACCCCGGAGGAATTTCTGGCCGTGTCCGGTGTAGGGGAAAATAAGCTGCAAAAATATGGGGAGAGGTTTTTGGAATGCATCCGGGATAAGGACGAGTGAACTGGTATTGGAATAATATGGGAAAAATAGGTTGCCTGGGATAGGGGAAAATGGTATGATAGAAGCGGGGCGGTTACTGTTCACAGACCATATTCCGCGAAGTCAAAATTGCATGAAAATGCAATTTTGCGAGACTTGCAAGCGCCAAAATGCATTGAAAATGCATTTTGTGTGCATCGCGAAGCGTGTTACTGTGAACGGAGTGAACAGTAACGCGGGGCGGGCGCTTCCAAGGTTATTATATAAAAACGTAAGAGAAGGAGAAAATCGATGGAGTATCATGAGGGAAAGGGGTATCCTGTCATTGATGTTGGCAGGAGTGGAAAGTTATTGAAGGAGGTCTGCAGAAAGCGGGATGTTTCCCCAAAGGATCTGCAGAAATATTTGCATCTGGGCTCCATACAGGCGGTATATCACTGGTTTCGGGGCGAAAGGATGCCTTCCATTGACAATCTGTATGCGATCAGCAGGTTTTTAGAGGTGCCTTTGGATGATCTTCTGGTGAGCGGAGAAGAAAAGGAAGAATGCATCCAGAAGGAGGATTTGGGTGCGCCAGTGAAGCGCCTGTATCTTTACTGGCAGAATTTAGGCATGGATGAAAGAACAGGAAATCAAAGAGAAAAGTAAAAGAAAAATGAGAAAGTGTATCCCTAAGGGGCTGTGGTAGAAAATACCATGGCCCCCTTTTTTGCAGATATTTTCAACAGCGTGTTCAATGACAGGGATGTGTGGGTATGCTATGATACAGACATAGGACACAAGACCTAGGACAGGCAAGGCCAAGCCAAAAGGTGAAAGAACTGGAAAAAGATGTTTATAGTTCATGTTTATGATTTCATAATCTCATATCTGATGAAAATCTTTCACTGTCAGAAGTATCTTAATATTTTCACAAGTGTAATAAGGAATAAAGCAGAGTGCAAATAGGTGAGATGAAAAGCACAAAGCAGGTTACGTTTTACATATGCCATTGGCAAAAAAAGAGTGTAAAGCAGAGTGTAAAAAGCATGTCTTATAGTACAAAAATCATACAAAAGTTAGAAAAAGGAGCAGGGGTAAAATGACATATCAGGAGTTTAAAGAGGAGTTATATACCGTGGTAAAGGAACGGGAGGAGGTGAAAGGAAAAAGAGTACTTTTGCTGGAAAAGGGCGATATGGGACAAAATGAGGAAGCGGAAGGACTGATACGGTATATTAACAAAACATTTTTTGAAAAAGAAGAAGCACAGATCCTGCCGGAGGATTTCATTGGTGTGATATGGGGGAGCAGCACAGTAAAGAGTATGCTGTGTATTGACGTAAAGGAATATTTTGAAAAGTACAGGCTTGCAGGCTGGCAGATCGTATATCCGGAAATAACAGAAAGGCTGGATCATGCCGGCAATAACGTGGACTGGCTGTATGCGGGAAGGGACGGTTACGAAAGATCGAAGGAAAGACTGATCCTGCGTCCTATTAATTACAAAAATAATAAACAGGAATTGGAAAACTGTGTTTTCTGGATGTGCGGAGATATTGCACTGACATTATATGGAGTGGTGTATGATTCCGGAGAAAACTTTGTCACAATGAAAATCCAGAAGGAAATTGCGGAAAGCTGGCAGGAGCCTACGGACAAGCTTTTGATGTATGCCCTTGTGAATACAGGACGGCTGATGCCCGCAAGGCTTTATTATTGTACGGATTTAAAGCAGACACACGATTACTGGGAGGGCTGCTTTATGCCGTCGGACAGGAAAAAGCCAAGAAATGCATCGGGAGTGGGAGAAAGGATCTTAAAGTGGGACATGCCCTGTAGGGGTGTGGAGGCGACAGAGGATATCGCGCAGATTGTGGTCCATAGTGACAGGGAGATGGAAGGGACTTTAGGCTATCGTCTGACTACAACAAGGGGCATCAACGGTGCTATCGCCTTATTTTATCCGGGAGTGCAGGAGCGATTGGCGGAGTTGATGCAGGGAGACTTTTTCGTAGGGTTTACCAGCATTCACGAGGCGATTATACATCCTGTCAGCAGACAGTCAGCAAAGTGTATGAAGGAATCCATCAAAGAGATCAATGCCGCTTTTCCCAAGGAAGAAATGCTCACCAATCAGGTATTCCGTTATAGCAGGCAAAGAAAGGAACTGTTAGAGGTATAACAGTCTGTACCGGCTCATAAGATGATAAAAAACATACAGAAGGGTTTTCTTTTGAAAGATTATATTGAAGAACGGGCCATCAGCATTGCGGAATATATCATTGAAAACAATGCGACAGTAAGACAGACGGCAAAGCGGTTTGGGGTGAGCAAAAGTACAGTACATAAGGATGTAGCAGAGAGACTGCTTGATATTGATCCCGGACTGGCCAGACAGGCCAGGATTGTACTGGATATTAACAAATCAGAGCGTCATATCAGAGGAGGAATGGCCACAAAGGAGAAATATCTGCACCAGCATATGCTGCATGCATTTATGGCAAAAAGCTGAAAAGACCACAAGAATAGTGAAAAAGCAAAATACATTCAGCAGAATTGTATGAATTTATAGCAGGAAGCAAACTGGTTTTTTGAGTACATTTTGCTATAATGAAGCAGAAAACAGACAGGAAAGATTGTCTGTGAATTGCAAATGGGAAAAGCAGGAGGGAACAAAATGGCAGAAAGTGTATTGGATCAGTTTAAAGAGGTATTCAAAGAGAACAAAATTGATGCGTCCAAGAAGGTAAGGATCGGTATCATCGGTACCGGCTGGATTGCAGACGCACATATGATTTCCTATCTGAAGCAGCCGGATGTAGAGATCGTGGCTGCAGCAGATCTTGTGGAAGGCAAGGCGGAAGCCTTTATGAAGAAATACAATCTGGATGTAAAGTGCTACAGAAGCCATAAGGAAATGCTGGATGATGAGTCTCTGCATCTGGATGGCGTGAGCATTTGCACCTACAATCGTCAGCACGCTGTATGTGCGATTTATGCGCTGAACAAAGGCGTAAATGTGCTGTTAGAGAAGCCTATGTGCGTTACTGTGGAAGAGGCTGCTGAGATCATCAAGGCGGAAAAGAAGAGCGGAAAGCTTCTTACCATCGGCTTCCAGCCCAGAATGGACGCCAATATGAAGATGATCAAAAAGATCGTAGAATCCGGCAAGCTGGGCAAGGTATATTACATCCAGACAGGCGGCGGCAGAAGAAGAGGCATCCCGACTCCTTTTGGCACCAGCTTTATTGAGGATGAAACAGCAGGTATCGGCGCACTGGGAGATATCGGCTGCTATTCCCTGGATATGGTGCTGAATGCTATCGGATATCCCAAGCCCCTTACCGTAACCGGTTATAAGTCAGCATTCTTCGGCACCCGTCCGGATTACTGCGGCTATGTGGAGCAGGATCATCCGGAGTATGCAAAGAAATTTGCGGTAGATGATTTCGCAGCAGCCTTTGTCCGTTTGGAAGGAGATATTGTGTTAGACTTCCGTATTGCATGGGCTATGAATATGGATACCCCGGGCGATACCATCATCCTTGGAACAGAGGGCGGACTGCGTATCCCTTCTACCGAGTGCTGGAACGGCAGCGTGGGCGGTCCCATGAAGTTGTATCAGGAAGTATGCGGACAGCAGACAGAGACAGAGATTCCCATTATCGAAATGAAGGAGGATCTGTTTGACTTAAAGATCCGCGCATTCTTAGATGCAGTGAAGAACGGAGAGCCTGCACCGGTTCCCTCTTCCCAGATCCTGTACAACCAGGCCATCATCGACGGCATCTTCAAGTCCGCTGAAGCAGGACACGAGATTGAAATCAAGATTCCGGAGTGCTAAGCAGGAAGAGAAGCTGGCTAAAACTTTAAATGTTTAGAAAAAGCAGATGAGATAAAGAGGTAAAACCGAAGTAGGAAAGCAGAGCAGTTTGCATAAAACATGCCCTGCTTTCCTGCTTTTTTGGGGAAAGTTTCAGACTCTTTCCTGCATGGAAATCTGCCTCCATGAATGTAGGTCGGGAGCGCCAAGAATAGGAGCATTGCGCCTGTAAGACGCATTTGAAGCAGCAAAAAGCGCTGAAAATGCGATTTTGTGAATGGCGCGGAGTGAACAGTAACATTTGTTGGAAGTTTTGTAAATAAAATTGATAAAAACTATTGACTAATGAGTGAATGAGTAGTATATTATGTCTATGGTTACACGAGTAACACAAAAGCCACTTGGATAAAATCACAAGTGAGCAAAAAGGAAAAGCAAGAAGTGAACAAAAAGCACAAGGGAAAAGCATTCTATTCGTCAAAATAACGAATAAGAATAGAGGTAAGCATTACAATTACCAAAGGACTATAATGTAAGGAGGATTTTATATGAAAAAGAAAAAAGTTGTTTCACTCGTAGCAGTGGGCGCAATGCTTGCAACAACACTTGCAGGCTGTGGAGGCGGAGGACAGACACCTAGTAATACTCCTGCATCCAGCGAACCTGCAGCAAGCTCTGAAGCTCCTGCAGCAAGCTCTGAGGAAGCTAAAACTGAGGAGGCAGCAGCCAGCAGCTCATCCGAGGACAAGACCATTACCGTAAGTACCCAGACAGGTACCGGTGCCGAGGCAGGATGGAAGGCAATTGCAGATGCTTATATGGATCTGCATCCTGATGTAAAGGTGGTTATTGACTTAAAGTCCAGCGATGGGTATGACCAGTGGCTGAACAACGTATTTGCTACCAATGATACCACATCTGTTGATATCTGTAACATTAACGTAGCAGCTGCAGCAGCTGCCGGCAAGTCTATCAACTATGCTGACTATATCGACAACGACAGCCCCTATTCAGATGGCACCTGGAAAGAGCAGTTTGCATATGACAAGCAGCATATTGATGCAGGAAGCGGCGAATTTTCAGCATTAAGCCTTGATTCCGTACAGGTTATGTGGCTGTACAACCAGGATATCTTTGATGAAGTAGGTATTACATCTGTTCCTACTACCTGGTCAGAACTGATAGAGGATTGCGAGAAGATCGAAGCAGCAGGCTATCAGGCAATCGCAATGCCTGGCGACTATGACAGCTTCTATTCAGGAACCATGGGATGGCTGGCACAGATCTATGCAGACCAGACAACCCGTTCCATGATCGAAGTTTACAGATCTCATGAAGGCGACTACACCTACGATCCTGATGTGGACGCATACTTCAAACTGGATGTAACAGATCCTTTCAATGATGATGATTCTTATGTAACCAACAACCCGGTTCGTGCATACAAGGCTGTATATGACGGAACCTATACCGCACAGACTCCTGGTATGAAGACTGTATGGGAGAGCTTCGCAAAAGTATTCCCTAAGTATGCAGGCGGCGATGCAATGTTCGGTATGAAGGATGAGGGCGCAAAGACCCTGTTCTATCAGGGCAAGGCTGCTATGTGGGTATCCGGTGGTTGGTCCATCGTTCAGTTTGCAAGAGATATGGAATCTCTGGCAGCTGGTGAAGAGATCAAGAACAACGATACCGTTATCGAGGATGTAAAGGGCTTCAAACTTGGTACCTTCAATATGCCTTCCATGGAAGGTGATGGCATCGAAGCTAAGGCTAGAACCATTGAGGTTGCTACCGGATTCCTTGGCTGCGTATCCAAGACTCAGGAACATGATGACCTGGTTGTAGACTTCTTAATGTACTATTCTTCCGCAGAAGGTATGGGCAAGTTCGTAGAAGCTGCACTGGCAGACGGATGGACACCTTCAGGTCCCAGTCTTGTATACGGCGTAACCTATCCTGAAAACATTGAGAACGCATTTGCTAACCTGACCATGATCGGTAACTGCCAGAAGGGCTATGGCCAGATGCTTGCAAGAGGTTTCGCTGAGATCCCTGAATCTTATCGTTCCTTCTACAGCTACGCATATGACTTCTTAAATGGCAAGATCACTTCCGATCAGTTCTTAGAGAAGCATGAGCAGAACATCATGGACAACTTTGAGCAAGGTCTTGCCAACGCTGAAATCGGTTATGGCGATCTGGAGAATCCTGCAAACGAGCCTACAGGTAAGTAATTTTATAAGCATTTTGTGGTGAATCTGCCATAAAGCAAAGCCACGAAGACATCTTGGATAATGACAATTAAAAAGTGGCAGTGAATAAAGCAACAATAAGGAGGAGCTGCAGATACAGCTCCTCCTTCTCTTAGAAAAACCGGGTGGCGGAAACATTATTCAAAGTACAAAAGAGATTGCACCAAAAGTCAGACAGTAAGAAAAGGATTACAACGCAGACGATAGCTTAGAGAAAAGAGGCAAACAAAGTATGAAGAAAAAGAATGTATGGCTGATAGTAGCGATTGTCTGCCTGGTATTGGGAATTGCATCTGCTTGCGGGATGGTATTCTGCAAGAGCAAAACGGAAGGAATCGAGGATCTGAATGTATCCACAGGCGTAAAGAACCGCAGCCTGGCCTATGATCCTGCAACAGAGAGACTGTATATAGGAACTCATGAGAGCCTTCTGGTAGCATTCCAGGGAGAGGAAGAGATCTGGCGCGCACAGGCGGGCGGTTCCTTCAGCGAACTGGTTCTGGATGCAGACAATGACAGGCTGTATGCTTCCAACGAGGATAATCATGTATATGTCTACCAGGCATCTGATGGTACCTTGGTACAGGATATCAATGTACAGAGAAAGGCTGTTGGGCTGGATGCCAATAAGGATGGCAGCAAGATTGCCGTGATCACCCAGACTGGTTCTAACAAGTCTAATCTGCTGATCTATTCTGCAGAAGGTGAGGAGCTTTTCAATGACAAATATACATATTATTTAAAAGGCGTAAAATATTGCTCTGATGGAGAAACTCTTCTTTTGGCCAATAAGCGTGGTGAAGTGCTTCATATCACAGAGGATGGCGAGAAGTTGGGATCTTACAGCACCAATTATGATGTAGAGCAGATGATCCGAAACGGCGATGTCTACTGGGTAGTGAACAAGGGTGATTATTACTTTGAACTTACCGAGGATCTGCAGTGCCTTAGAAGCGGAAAAGCAGATAACAGCATTGATGCCAGAATCAGCAGTATTGGTGTGGACGCAGAGAATGAGTATGTCCTGATAGGAACCAAGGAAGGCTGGATGTTTGTAATTGATGGCAATGAAAAGCAGATTGCAACCATTGATTTAAGTGTTCAGCTGACAGATTTCCAGGCAGTGGGCAACAGTATCTACATCACAGGAAGTGATGACTTTGTAAAGGTTGTCCATGTGGATAATCTGGCAATGCAGGATTTCTTCCAAAACATGGTAACAGCGCTGCGCATTGCAATGATCGTATTCCTGGTACTGTGTGTGATCGGACTGATCCAGTGGCAGCCTTCCACCAGAGCAGCAACGGCAAAGCTTCTGAAATCCATGTGGAGACATAAGATTGCATACATTATGCTCCTTCCTACCTTTGTATTGATCTTCTTCTTTAATTATCGTGGTATCTTTGTTGCACTTACCAGAGCCTTTACAGACTGGTCCAGAACTAAGAATACCGTGGCAAAGATGGACTTTGTAGGACTGGATAACTTCAAGGCCATGTTTACGGAGGGTTACTTCTTTATCGGTATGAAAAACCTGGTAATTCTGATGGTAACAGGTATTTTGAAGACCATCAGTGTACCTCTTTTGGCAGCATGGATGGTAAATGCCCTTACGGGAGACAAAAGAAAGTATATCCACAGATTCTTATTCGTACTTCCTATCGTGGTGCCCGGTGCAATCGGTTCCATGATCTGGCAGAGAATTTATGACCCGAATAACGGTTTGATCAATAACCTGTTAGCAAGTATGCATCTGGAATCTCTCCAGCATGTATGGCTGGGTGATGCGAGAACAGCTATCTGGGCAGTAGTATTCATGGGCTTCCCCTTTGTAGGCGCTATGGCTTTCCTGGTATACTACGGCGGTCTCATTAATATTGACAGCGGTATTATTGAATCTGCAAGAATTGACGGCGCTTCCAGAGCACAGATCTTCTGGAAAGTACAGCTTCCTATGATCAGACCTCAGATCAGCCTGATGATCACACTGTGTATCATCGGAACCATGCAGGACTTCAACGGTATCTATATCCTGACAGGCGGCGGCCCCGGTGTATCTACTTATGTACCGGCGCTGGAATTATATTACAATGCGGCACAGTTTGGACGATACGGTTACGCATCTGCACTGGGTGTTGTACTGCTGATCTTTACTCTGACTGTAACAATGATAAGCAACCGTTTGACCAGAGAGAAGGAGTGATGACATGAAGAAGCTGAGTAAAAGAAAATTAAAGGAAATTCGTTTTCAGACGATCATAGAGATCATCATGATCCTGCTTATGTTTGCAGCATTTGTACCGATCATTTTGATGGTTATCATGTCCTTAAAGTCAAACTGGGATATTATTTCCGATTTCTTCGGCTGGCCGGAAAAGATTGAATGGGCCAACTATTCCAATGCTTTTGGAAAGCTCTACCAGAGTATGGTCAATACCTTGAGCATGATTGTAGTTGCCGTTTTCCTGACACTGATCCTTTCCATGGTCAGCGGCTATGTGTTTGCGGTTATGAAGTTCCCGGGCAAGAATCTGCTGTTCATGCTTTTGTTGGTACTGATGATGATCCCCGGTGTCTTGTCTTTGGCAGCAAACTACAACCTGATCATTTCCTACGGCTTGTACAATACCAGACTGGCGTTGATCCTGCCATGGATATCGGGTGGCCAGATCTTAGGTATCATCCTTTGCAGGACTACCATAGAGGGACTTCCCAACGACCTGTTTGAGGCAGCTAAGATCGAAGGCTGCGGCGAGATCCAGGCCATGATCAAGATCGCTACGCCTCTGGCAAGACCTATTCTGGCTACCATCGCCGTTATGAAGACCGTTGACTACTACAATGACTTCATCTGGCCTATGATGGTAATCGAGTCTAACACCAAGCAGGTAATCACCGTTGCCGTTAAGGTATTCAATGCGGCACAGGGTACTACCAATATCGGTGCAATGTTTGCAGGCTATGTGGTTGCAACCATTCCTCTGCTGATCCTCTTCTTGTGTACCTCCAGACTGTACATGGAAGGTATGACAGCCGGAGCAGTCAAGGGTTAAATAGCGTATTTATATATTACTTCTTAGAAGAAAGAAGCAATATGCAGAAATGTTCCTGAGGGGCTGCGAAACCGTGGTGCAATTATTACAACCGGATAAAAATTCTGTATGTTGACGCACAGAAGGGAATAGGATAGGTTGGAAGGTCGGCAATGTAATATTGTCGGCCTTCTTTTTATGATACAGTTCACTCGTACATTCTTGTGAACAGATTTCATGCTTGCATGAAAATCTGTTTGCATGAATGCAGGTCGAGAGCGCCACAGAATGAGCAAAAATGAGCATTGCGTCTTACAGACGCATTTGAAGCAGCGGAAAGCGCTGAAAGCGCGGTAAAGCCTTCTGCAGAAGGCTTTGCGAATGGCGCGGTTTTGCAAATGTCGCGGGTGAACTGGAAAGTGACAGTGGAGGCACAGAAAGAGTGCATGAATAGGAGAGCGATAAATCCCAAGGCATGGAGTGCTGCAGGTGAAAAAAAGGAAATCATCAGGATGGTGATCCCGTTAATATTGGATTATTCCCTTACTTATGTGATTGCCAGTATTAATCAGATCATTCTGAACAAATTTTCTTCCAATGCAGTGGCGGCTACTACGGCAGTAAGTATGTTTGTGTCACTGATGGTGAATATGTATACACTTTTTTATGTGGGACAGAGTATTTTCCTGGCGCCCTGCTGGGGCAGGAAGAGCTATAAGGAAGGTAGCAGATTCTGGTCTGTCAGCATTGTGGATAATGTGGCAGTGGGATTGCTGATCGGTATTGTGGGGATTTTCGGAAGCAGCTTTGTGATGACGGCGCTGAAGGTGCCGCAGGAGCTGCGCCAGATGGCAGGGAATTACCTGCATATTACACTTGGACTGTGTGTTTTTCAGGGAGTGGCACTGACCTGTACCACAGCCTTCAGGGCAATCGGCTACATGAAGGTTTCTATGATAGGAAATGTACTGATCAATGGAAGCTGTGTAGCAATAGAGGCCTTGATCTATTTCCTGGTGCCAAAGGAAAAGCAATGCATTGAGCAGTATGCAATGGCAGGAGTGATTGCCCAGTTCTTGGGTGTAAGCTATTATCTGTGGACGGCCTATAAGGATGAAAAGATCGAGCTTCACTTCTTTGACGCTGATTTTAAAAAGTATTTCGGACGATTTTCAGGTAAAATGTTCCGCCTGGGAATGCTTGGAGGCATGGAAGGCGTTATTTATCAGATCTGCCAGAATGTGGTAATGGCCATGATCGCCAAGCTGGGAGTGGATGCACTGGCAGCCAAAGGGTATGCTACGAATCTGGTAAATTACGTTATGGTACCCTGCGGAGTGCTGAGTATACTGGCAAGCACTGTAGTAGGCATGAGCATCGGGGTAGGAGATGAGAAAAAAGCGGACAAATGTGTGGTAAGAAGCATTTGGATATCAATGGGGGCCAATGCGGTGATGGATCTGATCGCCCTTGCCATTGCCAGACCTTTTATGAGCCTTTATACCAAGGATGAGGCGCTATTAGCACTTTGTATACAGGTTCTTATCGTGAACTTTGTGGCAGAATTTTTAAGATGCTTTGCCAGCGTGATGATCGTTTCCCTGAAGGCCATCGGAGATGTGGTCACACCTTTTCGGATGATCATTGTGGGATCGATATTGAACATTCTGGTATCCTGGCTGTTTGGTATTTATTTAAACTTCGGGGTGGCAGGGATCTGCGTGGGCTACTGTGCAGACTTAGGCTACAGAGGTGTGGCAGGCCTGATCGTCTGGAAGCGTCGTGTGGCCAGACATGATTATCCTGTCTTGGGTAAGAACGGTCTGATGACAGAGGAAATGAATCAGGGTGTATAAGGACGGCAGAGTGGAATTTGCCCAAAAGATGCAAAAAAACAGAGTTGATCAGATTTTACAAGGATGGTGTGCACGAAACCCACGGAAGGGAAGTGGTGCAAAAACCGGACTGTGAGAAAGAAGACATGCAAAAGTAAATAATGCAGAAAAGGCTGCTGCATTGAAGGAAAGAAATAAAAGAAATCCACAGGTGAAAAATCACCTGAAAAAGAAAGGAGCAGACGAATATGGGGGTCTACACACATGAAGCGGAGATTTTCCGCACAAAGAAAGCACTTGCGTGCACCTACGACAATGAGGATGCAAAGATCCTGGGGATTGAACATACCTTGATGAATATCAATCTCCCGGCGATCATGCGGGTGGAACCGGCTGAGGATTCCATTTCCTTTATCAGTGAAGGAAAGGAATACTGGTTTGACAAGAAGGGCGTGGAGGACATTGATGCGCTGACACAGGCGGCCTGGAAGTGCGGCCATATGTCAGTGACGGCAATCCTATTAAATGCGCCCAGGCTGTTTGGAAGCAGAGGGGAGAAGGCATTGCTTGACAAGGTGATTCATCCCGATTTTCAGTGGGAGGATCCGGAGGCCTTCATCAGTGCTTTTTCCATGAATACGGAGGAAGGAGCAGCTTATTTCAGGGCATTTATAGAGTTCTTGTCAGAGCGCTATATGCGGGATGATGCCAAATACGGACGGATCACCGGCTATATCGTGTCCAATGAGGTGGACAGCCAGAGGATCTGGGGCAATGCCGGAGACAAGACGGAGGAAGAGTATTGCAAGGAGTATACCAAGGCATTACATACAGCATGGGAAGCTTCCCATAAATACTGGGAGTATGCCCAGGTATTCCTCTCTCTGGATCATTGCTGGATGGAAAGATTCGATCCTTTCAGACCTCTTGGCTCCTATAAGGGCAGGGATGTAGTGGATCTGGTATTGAAATACAGCGAAGAAATGGGCGGCTTTGGTTGGGGAATTGCCTATCACCCTTACCCAGAGGATTTAAGATATCCTGATTTCTACAATGACAGAAAGCCGGAATTTTATTTTGATACGCTCCAGATCACTTACAAGAATATGGAAGTGCTGCATGCCTACTTAGGACAGGAGGCTTTCCTCTATCAGGGACAGAGACGTCCCATCATCCTTTCAGAGCAGGGATTTAATTCCAAAGAGGATGAGTTCTCTGAAAAGCAGGGAGCGGCAGCTTATGTACTGGCTTATGAGAAGATGAAGAAGCTGCCCGGTATTTTGTGGATGACCAACCATGCCTATATAGATAATTTAAAGGAATTTGGACTGCATCTGGGGATCCGTGCCAGAAACGAAGATGGAACCCCTGGCAGAAAACGTCCTATTTATGAGGCTATGAGGGCAATGGGAACCGAGGAAGAGGCAAAATGGCGTGCCTGGGCCAGAGAATTCATAGGCGAGGCACTGTATGATCAGTTGGAGGCACCGGTTGTGCATGAATGTGAGAAGGATAAATCCCAGGACATGGAATTCGGCTGATGAGGACAAACAGATTCTTCGGATGATGATACCAGTGGTGGTGGAGCTGATCCTCACCTATATCATCGCCAATATCAACCAGATTGTGTTGAACAAATTTTCTGACACGGCGGTGGCAGCCACCACTGCCGTGAGCATGTTTGTATCCCTGATGCTGAATGTGTATTCCATCTTTTATGTAGGACAGAGTATTTTCCTTGCACCCTGCTGGGGCAGGAAGAGTTATCAGGAGGGCAGCAGATTCTGGTCCGTGAGTATTATGGACAATATGGTGTTAGGCGTCCTGATCGGCGTGATAGGCATCTTCGGAAGCAGCTTTGTGATGACACTTTTAAAGGTGCCTGGAGAGCTTAGGCAGATTGCAGGCGGGTATCTGCATGTGGTGCTGGGGCTTTCCATATTCCAGGGGATAGCGTTGACCTGTACTACAGCCTTCCGTGCCATCGGCAGGATGAAGGTGGCCATGGTAGGCAATACGCTGATCAACGGAGTCTGCATTGTTTTGAACATTCTGATCTTGACCTTGGTGCCAAGACAAAAGCAGTGTATCGAGCAGTATGCCTTTGCAGGGGTGTTTTCCCAGTTACTTGGCATGAGCTATTATCTATGGATGGCCCACAGGGATCCCGATATCACTCTTCATTTTTTGGAACCGGGATGGAAAAAGTATTTTCATCATTTTTCAGAAAAGCTGTTCAAAATGGGTCTGCCGGGAGGCATGGAGGGCATTGTTTATCTGATCTGTCAGACCATTGTCATGTCCATGATCGGAAACCTTGGAACCACCGCCCTGATGGCGAAGGGCTATACAGGCAATCTGACCAATTACCTGGCCATGCCCTCCAATGTGGTATCCGTAGTGGCGGCCACCGCCATCGGCATGAGCATTGGCATAGGGGATGAAAAGAAGGCGCAAAGATGCTTTTTTAAATGTATTGGGATTGCTCTGGGCGCTACTGTAGTGTTCGATGGCATCGCTTTGGTGGCAGGAAGGTCTTTCATGAGACTCTTTACCCAGGATGAGGCCCTTCTGGAGCTGTGTATGCAGCTGATCTTTGTAGACATGGTAACAGAGCTGTTTCGCTGTGTGGCTGCTGTGCTTGTGGTGGCGTTGAAAGCCATCGGAAATGTGCGGACGCCCTTTACCATGGTGATCGCAGGTTCTCTGATTAATATTGCAGTGTCCTGGCTGTTTGGCATAGGCCTTAACATGGGCGTAGTAGGCATCTGTATCGGCTACGGCGCAGACCTTCTTTACCGAAGTATCGTAGGTATGTTCGTCTGGAAACGCCATGTAGCTACCCACAATTATCCAGTATTAGGGAAAAGCGGGATTTGATTTGCATTGTGAGAAAGATGTGATAAAATGGCGTTGGTTGGCAAAAACCGACGCCATTTTTTAGAAAGAAAAAGCAACAAAAGGAGCAGGACATGAAAACAAAAGCTGGATTTTACCGGAATTTCTTTGCAATTTACATACCGCTGGTGTTGCAGAACGTGATCACCTTAAGCGTGAATCTGGCAGATAATATGATGCTTGGCGCATACAGTGAAACGTCGCTGGCAGGAGCAGCGGCGGTAAATCAGATCCAGTTCGTGTTTCAACAGCTGATCACTGCATTAGGGGATGGGCTTGTGATCTTCTGCAGCCAGTATTGGGGCAGGAAGCAGACCGGGCCCATGAAGAGAATTGCAGCCTGCGCCATGCATTTTGCCCTTTTGATCGCAGTACTTCTTTTCGTGTTGATGTCAGTGTTTCCTTATAGAGCCATGAAAATTTTCACCACGGATGAACCTATCATTGCGGAAGGCATGGCCTATCTGTATGTGATCCGCTTTACTTATCTTTTCTTTGCTATCACCCAGATCCTTTTAGCGACTGCCAGAAGTGTGGAGCTTGTAAGAGTGGCCCTGTATGTATCTGTTACTGCCTTTGTGGTAAATTGCAGCATCAATTATCTGCTGATCTTCGGAAATCTGGGAGCGCCCAGGCTTGGCATTACAGGTGCGGCTATCGGTACCCTTTGTGCCAGAATTTTGGAACTTTGTGTGGTGATCCTGTATCTGCACAGAAAAGAGCAGCATTTAAAAATGCGGTTTGTGGATTATCTTCACACGGATAAGGTGCTGCGGCAGGATTATTTCAGAGTGACGGCGCCCATGCTCTTTTGTCAGGGACTGTGGGGGCTGAATACAGCGCTGCAGACAGTGATCTTAGGGCATATGACCTCTGCCGCTATAGCAGCCAACAGTGCGGCATCCACCCTCTTTTTGATGGTAAAGTCCACTGCGGTGGGAGCTTCCTCCACAGCCTCCGTTATCATTGGAAAGACCATCGGCACCGGGAATCTTACTCTGACAAAGGAGTATTCCAGACGGCTGCAGAGGATGTTCCTTGTGATCGGTATCTGCTCCGGTATTTTGCTTTACTTTATCCGGATCCCGGTGCTTGGACTCTACGATTTACAGCCGGAAACCAAGGAAATGGCCAATACTTTCCTGATCATTTTGAGTGTGGTCTGTGTGGGAATGTCCTATCAGATGCCTACGAATAACGGGATCATCAGAGGAGGCGGAAACGCCATGTTCGTGGTGAAAATGGATCTGATCAGTATCTGGCTGATCGTGCTTCCCTTGTCCTTTTTCATGGCCTTTGTGGTGAAAGCTTCCCCGGCAGTGGTAGTGTGCTGCTTAAATGCAGATCAAATTTTCAAAGGTATTCCGGCATTTTTTGAATCTCATTATGGAAACTGGATAAAGAAGCTGACCAGAGAAGACGCATAAGCAAAGCGCCAGGAAGTTTTGAGGCTTTTAAAAAAGAAAAATTTGGGTGGGAGATCCGTTTGGTGTGCGGAATCTCCCACATTTTTATAGGAACGTCAGCTCCTGTGCATCCAAAGGCACAGAGGGGGACAGCAGGTTCATCTGGCGTCTTTTGTTGCCGATGGAGGAATGGACATAGTAGTTGAGAGTGATGTCCGTGTTGGCATGTCCTAAAATTTCACTCAGGGTTTTCACATCAAAGCCGGCTTCCACGCACCTGGAGGCGAAGGTGTGACGCAGAATATGGAAATTCATGGGTCGCAGACCGCTTTTTTTCAGGCAGCTGGTAAAAAAATACTGGAAATTTCTCGGTTCGATATAATCTTCTCGGTTTGTCAAAACAAAGGTATCCTTTTGTGTGATATACTTTTGCTGCTCTAAAAGCGTATGAAGAGAAGCTGTAAGGGGAATGGAACGCTGTGAGGTTGCGGATTTGGGAGAGCCGATGAGGATGGTGGTCCGCTCCTTTCTGGTCAGAGGGTCTAAATGGGAGATGCGCTGCAGGGTGTGGTTTACATGCAGCAGCTTTTCTTCGATATCAATGTCCTCCCATTTCAGGGCGCAGATCTCACCGATCCGTAAGCCGGTGTAAAGGCAGGTCAAAATACCAAGACACCGTAGTTCCATAATATGTTCATATAAATATTCTTCCAGGCAGGCCTGCTCTTCCACCGTAAGGATCTCGAAGCTGTTGCTGTGTTGCTTGGGTAGTACGGTATTGCGGGCGATGCCTGAAAGATGATATTCCTTTTCCGCATAGGTCAGAACGGACTTCAAAATGGTATAGATATCGCGGACGGACTTGTCAGAGAGCGCACCGCTGTTTTTCAGACGGCCATGGATCACCTTATCATAGATAAAGGTATTAATCCTGGCGGAGTTTACTGCCTCAATGGGCAGGGAGCCCAGAATGGGGAGGACGTGATTGGAAAGAACAGTCCGGTATTTCACATAGGAGGACTGCTTGACGATAAGACGTTTCATGTGAAGCCATTCTTCACAGACATCGGCCAGCGTTTTAGCGCTGGCATCTGATTCAATGTTTTGCATTTTCTTCTTCCTTTCTTTTTTGAATGTGGGGGAATGCAACAGCAATTACCGGAAGATCGAAACCCATAAGCCAAATGATAAGTAAAATGCGACAAAATGGGAATATAGTTACAGAAAGCGTATGGACTGGATTTGGGAAATGTAGTATACTGAAAAACGGCTTAAGACAGCTTGGGGAAAAGAAAACTTGTCGGTCTTATGAAGAAAACGGCAGGCAAAGGATTCCACAGCGTGGATAGGAAGAAGGAATCACAGAAAGGTTTGTATATGAAGAAAAAGGTAATCGGGATCGTGTGTGTGGCTGCAGGACTTGCGGTGCTTGGAACGGGGCTGTGGCTGATGAAGAAGAGTAAGGAGCAGGAGACTGCTATGCAGGTGGAGATTCAATCCCTGCAAAACGGTATGGAAAGCAGTGAAGAAAGTAAGGATGAGGACAATCTGAATCAGGTTTCTTCTATAGAGGAAAGGAAAGCAGACAGCACAGAGGAAGCAGTAGTCTCTAAGGAAGGTACTCAGGGAAATACAGACGAAAGTGCTAAAGAAAACGCACAGGGCACAGAAAGCGGGACGAAGGAAGGGTATGTGAGTCCGTATGCCACTGTCTTTGCCCAGAATGAGGATATGGCGGCATGGTTGTCCATTGAGGGGACAGTGATCGACTATCCTGTGATGCAGACTTTGGAGGATGAAAACTATTATCTGAAAAGAGGCTTTGATGGAAAGAGCAATGAAAACGGA
>ULUL01053631.1_pt1 | contig 23191 bp, 25 predicted proteins | sample 1958481 | NCBI WGS metagenome assembly ULUL01 (sample SAMEA4835759, study PRJEB28245) | human gut metagenome | biome: gut microbiome; material: fecal sample | place: Denmark | collected 2008 | reverse complement strand
AAAACTTATTAAAGATTTATACAAGAGGTATTTTAGTTGATTATTGAATTTGAAATTATAAAGGAGTAGATATGACCACTCAAGACTTATCGCGTAAGCTGTGCGAAATTTGCTGGATTAAACCTATATACAAGGTAATGTTAGATGGTACATTAATGAATATCACCGAAGATAAAGACCTTGCTGAGATTTCAGCATTTGAAAGCGGCGGGGTAATTATTGATGCTTATCCCGACTTTACACTGCCTGAAAACTTTGTGAAGCTGTTTGAGTTAAATATCCCTGACAGTAATGTAACAGTAGGTGCAGCAGTTTGTTTTTGTAACTGCCAACAGCTAAATAACCGCAATGACTTTCTGCAATCCGTCATTCAACTTACGAAAGACAATACAATTATTAAGCACGCAATCAAATCGGAGGGGTGGAAATATGAGTAACGAAATAGAAAAGATGTTTTTTAACACGTTTGGGATTAAACCTTTAATTACAACAACATCTTATGAATATTATCCTAACTATAAAGGCAAAGAGATCTTTAAGGGATTTATTTACCCCGAAATCACCGACCGCATTCTGCTGGAGATGATAGTTATTTTAAATCCCTATGTTTCGCCAGCAGGTAGGACGCTTAAGGAAATGCGAGAACAAGTTATGTTCTGTTGTATTCGATTCAAATCTAATATTTACAAGCAAATCCGCACGTTATTCGGGTACGATTAAAAGCTTTGCGATTATAATTTTTTAGAAACGTTACATTTCTTCATGAACTAAACTTCATGAAGTTTTTTTAATTTATAGGAGAAATGGTATGAACAATGTTATTAATTTAAACAAGAGTAAGATAGAAATTCCTAACGATTTAATGACGTTTAAAGATTTTGCAGATAAATACGGTACAAGTCCGTCATACCTGTATAAACTTTATTATGCCGGTAAAATAGAACGTCATAAACGTGGTTATTGGAAAATATCAGAGAAAGAAACTTTAAAGGTAATGTAATATGGCAGGAATAAGTAGAAAAACAATTAAAACTAAAAAAGGGACTGTAACAAAATACACAATAACTTATTATGATATTTTCGGCAAACAACACACATCAGGGATATATGACACTATTAAAGATGCTAAAAAAGATTTAAGCAGGTATGAAAATATTAATCCTGACAGCAAAAATATTACTTATGGAATAATATTTAAATATTATCTTGATAAAGTCAAAAAGAAATATGCTAAAAATACAATTGATAATTATACAAGGTATTATGAAGTTTATTTTAAACAACTTGATGATATAAGATATGACAAAATAGATTCAATAACGTGGCAAAACTTTTTTGATGACATTGAAACTAAAAGTCCTTATGTTGCTCAAGATTGTTTAAAGATGATAAAAGCCGCGGTAAATTACTGTATAAAACATAACCTTCTTGAATATAATATATTTAACAAAGTCGAAAAACCCGAATTACCAAAAGCCGATATTAACCATTTAACAATAGAAGAAATAAAACAGGTATTATCGGAGTGTAAGCGTTCATATTCAGAATATTACGCATTACTTTATACTTTTATTGGAACAGGCGCAAGAGAGGGTGAAATATTTGCTCTTACAAAAGATGATTTTAATTATACTGAAAAAACTTTAAATATCAATAAACAATTTACGAAAAATCATTTAGTTTTAAAACCCAAAACATCAAGTTCAAATCGAAAAATATATATATTTGCTGATTTAGCAGAAATAATAAATGAACACATAAAGACTTTAGACAATAATAATCCTTTGTTGTTTCCAAATAAAGCAGGTAAATACTTAAATCCAAATAATTTACGAACGCGTTTTTGGTATCCGTTATTAAAATTATGCGGAATCGATAAGCGAGTGCGATTACATGACTTGCGAGGTTCGTACATTGATATGGTATTATCCAGTGGCTTAAGTGTAAAATTTGCACAAAACCAAGCGGGGCATGCAAAGAGTGAAACAACCTTAAATATTTATGCACGTAATAATGCTGATATGATAGAAAAAGCAACCGAACGAATAGGGAATATTTTTTCTAAAAAATATGAGCAAAAAGAAAGCAAAAAAGAAAACTCGCCAAATAAAAAAATAATCCAGTTTCCCAAAAGGCTTACTGGAATTATGTTTTAAATGGTGGGCGTTAGAAGACTCGAACTTCTGACATCCTCCTTGTAAGGGAGGCGCTCTACCAACTGAGCTAAACGCCCTCAGCAAGTTTTATATTAACCAAAACATTTATGGTTGTCAATAGGTTTGTGAATAAAATTTTTATTTTAACATTAGATAACTGATTACTTTTAAATATATTGCTCCTTAGTTTGTGCTAAAATCAAATTATGCACGAAAATGATGTTGTTACTCTTAATATCGAAAAATTCTCTAACCTAGGTTACGGCATAGCTAAAGTCGATGGGTATGTTGTTTTTGTTGAAGGTGCCTGTCCTGGGGATGTTGTGTGTGCAAAAATTCTTAAAGCTAACAAAAATTTCGCCAACGCAAAAACCCTTGAAGTTATGACGCCGTCTGCACACCGTGTAAATCCTTTTTGTCCAATGCAGAAAGTATGCGGGGCATGCCAGCTTCAGTTTATTGATTACGAATACCAGCTGGAACTTAAAAGACAAATCGTACAAGACGCAATCCGCACAATTGCTAATCTTGATATCGAAATTCCAAAACCTATTCCAAGCCCTGAAATAAAAAATTACAGGCATAAAATTCAGTACCCGGTTTCTCAAACAAAAGTATCCAAAAGGATTTTAGCCGGGTATTACAAGCCGCAAAGCCATGAAATTGTTAATATAAAATACTGCCCTATCCAGCCTGAAATAACAGACAAAATTATAAATTTTATAAGAGAACATGCTTTTGATTTCGGCGTATCTGGCTTTAATGAGAAAAAACATTCCGGCGATCTTCGCCATGTCGTAATCCGCTCATCTTCGTTAAAATCCCAAAATCTTGTAACTCTCGTCGTAAATGCAACTAAAAGTTTTGAACGATTAAATGATTTTGCAAAAGCTATTTATGATGAATTTTATGAAGTTACAGGTGTTTGCCTAAATTTTAATTCTAAAAAGACAAATGTAATTCTTGGGCCAAAAACCGAATGTTTATTTGGTCAAGATTTTATTGAAGAAAAAATTCTTGATAAAACATTCAAAATCGGTGCTGACACTTTTTTCCAGATTAACCCCAAAAGTGCCGAGAATATTTTTTCTTATGTAAAAACATACATTGAAAAAAATTACAAAAATCCGCTGGTGCTGGATGCCTATGCCGGGATTTCGGCTTTCGGCATATGTGTTTCAGATGCGGCCCAAAAGGTTGTTACAGTTGAAGAAAACTCTGAATCAACTGAAAGAGCAAAAGAAAGTTTAAAAATAAACAAAATAAAAAACGTTGAAATTCACAATTCTGATGCGGCAGAATTTTTGCAAAAAGAAACCCGCAAATTTGACATTACCATTATTGATCCGCCTCGCAAAGGTTGCACAAAAACGTCTTTGGATGAAGTGTTAAGGCTCAGCAAAGGGCACATTATATACGTAAGCTGCAATCCTGCAACGCTTGCACGCGATTTGAAATATCTTACAGAAAAAGGCTGCCGCGTTGAAAGCATCCAGCCTTTTGATATGTTCTGCCATTCCTATCATATTGAAAATGTTGCTATAATTAAGGTTTAAGGATGTTTCAAATCTGATAGATAATTATAATGCTCAATTGTATTGGTTAATTTTTCTTTTATATCATTCAAACAACTGATATCATGCTTTAAGTCTCTTGTAAGTTGTTTTTTCGCCGTAGGACTGATATTTGCGGCTTTCTTTGCCTCAGCATATACAGATTTCATACGGTCTTGAAGTCCTGAAAAATAACTTTTAAACATAACTTTATCAGCTTCTGAAAAACAAATTGGCACTTCTTCAGAAATATCGTATAAGTCTTTATTTTTAGCATTAAGGAATAGTTTTTCAGAAATTTTACCTCTAAACATTTGTGTAATAAGTTCAATATAGCGGTTAGCTTTTTGAGAATGAGAACCAATTGTGTCGTCCTCAAACTTCATGGCAAGTTCATCGAACTTTCGCAATGCATCATAAACATAATCAGACTCATCATGTTTTGCTTTTGAATAATTTGGGCCAAATAGTATAATTAATTCATGCTGAATAGGATTTTTATTTTTATCAAAATTTCTTATAAAGCGCATTTGAATATCTTCATAACCTGATTTTTGCGGTTTGCTTATACTATATCTCAAATCCGGAGAAAGTTTTGTAACTTGCTCAGAAACATTATCCAATCTTATATCTAAATCCGGTACAGTTATTTTTTTATTTAAATCTGATGCTTCAAGGGAGTTTGGGAGATAGCCTCTTTTTATCAAGTCTTTAATAGATTTTTCAGTTGTTGAAAGAATAAAGCCGCGTTTTTCCATTTCAGGAAGAAGGCTGTCGTTCAGCAAAGACAAGTCATAGGAATTATTACAATACAAAGTCGATCTGATTGTATCTGAAACCTTAAAATGGCCTGAACGCATAATTTTACTTGTATAAGCTTCCGGAGATTTTACTGGGTGAAGTTCAGCGTATGCTCTATCAAATAAAAAGCCCTTATCTTTCAAACGAAATGCAACAGATTCTAAAACATCCAAATAAGTTGTTGCTATACGCGAAAGCCGGCCGGAATCAGCCGCAACTTGCGCCTGCAAATGGTCTGCTACAGTATTAACCGCTCTTGATATATTACCAAAAGAGACAGTATCATTTACCAAAGTATGTGAATACTTTGGTAAACTAACAGTACTGTTAGTTTGAGAATTTTGTTTTGCCGATGGCAATGCCTGAAATTTCGGGGTAATTGTTAAATTCATATTCACATTTCCTAAATCTTTTCCATATTATATAAGGTATCTGAAATATAAATTTTACTTTTTCTAATCCAAAAATTCAAAAGTTTTACATAAATTTACAAAGATATTTTTTTGTCAAAATCATATGTTTGTATTACGATATAAGAGTACAATTATAACCAAAGAAGGTGGAAAAATATGGTAAACAAACTTATTAAAGAAGACACGAAGATGTTTTTAACCGGAAATGAAGTTTTAGCATATGCCGCAAACGCAGCAGAAGCTGAATTCATGTATGGTTACCCGATTACACCGCAAAACGAAATTATGCACACTTGGTGTAAATTGCTTCCGAAAACAGAAGCAGGATTTTTACAAACAGAAGATGAAATATCTGCCGGTTTCTCAACCATCGGCGGAATATTAGCTGGCAAAAGAGCTTTCACAGCAACAGCCGGCCCTGGTAACGTAATTATGCAAGACGCCCAATCTATGGCTGAAATGATGAGAATACCTTTTGTATGCGCAGTTATGCAAAGAGGCGGCCCGTCAACAGCAACCGTTATCTACGCTCAACAAGAAACAAGATTGACTTGTTACGGTGGTAACGGAGAAGGTTTCAGAATCGTTTATTCAACTGCCGGCCACCAAGACTTATATGATTATATGATTAAAGCGTTCAACACAGCTTGGAAATACCGCTTCCCAACATATGTTCTTGCTGACGGTTACCAAGGTAAAATGAGAGAACCTGTTATGTTATATGATCCGGCTAGCCGCGGCATTTCAATGGTTCCGACTGAAGCTGCCCTGTTAGCTCCTGGCAAAATCGGTGTTGACAGAGAATCAACTCACATGAGAAATACTTACAATATGGAAGAAGAGTTGATGGAAGTTCTCGACGGATATCAAGCTGATTACGACAAAATGGCTGAAGAAGTTGCGGAATACTTTGAATACAAAGCTGATGATGCTGAAATTCTTATCATTGCACACGGTATTGTAGCTCGTTCTGCGATGACAGCAATTGATGAATTAAGAGCAAAAGGTATTAAAGCCGGCTTATTCAGACCTATCACAATCAGACCGCTTGCAGTTAAACCGTTAAGAGAAGCTGTTAAACGTGCTAAACAAGTGTTGTTTACAGAATCTGCTAACGGACAATTAGCTCAAATGGTATTAGAAAAATTATACGGTTTAACAACACCATATTCAACATTATTCAAAATGGGCGTTGGCGTAACCGGCGACGACTTGGTTGAAAAAGTTGAAGCAATGGTTAAAACACCTGCTACCGTATAAGTATTAAATCAAAAATAAAATTCATAAGGAGAAATAATATGACAGAGGTATTAACATTACCACCAAATCTACCTAACGCGCAAAATGCCCAAGTCGGCGCAAGCAAATTCTGCCCGGGCTGCGGTCATGGTATGATTTTAAAATCTTTAGCTTTTGCTATTGATGATTTAAATTTAAAAGAAAAAGCCGTTTTTGGTTGTGATATCGGATGTTCATTGCTTAGCTGGAACTATATGGACGTTGACACAGTTCAAACTCACCACGGACGTACAACTCCGGTTATCTATGGCGTAACAAGAGCTAACCCTGAAGCAATTGGTATTGCTTACATGGGCGACGGCGGCGGCCTTGCAATCGGTTCTCAACACTTGGTTAACGCTAGTGTAAGAGGCGAAAAAATGCTTATTATCGTAGCTAACAACACTAACTATGGTATGACAGGCGGTCAAATGTCTCCAACAACAATGCCAGGTCAACGTACAGAAACAACACCTTACGGACGTGATTGCGAAGTTACAGGTAAACCGGCTAAAGGTGCTGAAATGGTTGCCGCTATTGCTAACCCTGAAAAATCTTACGTTGCACGTGCTTCTGTTTCAAATTTAAGAGCATTAAGAAAAACCTTCACAAAAGCTCTTAAAAACGTTGAAATGGGAGGCTTCTCATTCGTTGAAGTACTTTCACTTTGTCCACTCAACTGGAGAACTAACAACGTAGATACTTGGGGCAGACTAAAACAAATGGAAGAATGCTTTGAAGTAAAAGAATTTCTTTCAAGAGAAGGTTTATAATCGGTAAGCCCGTTTAAAAGTAATAATTAACAATGAAAGGTAAATAAAAATGGCTAGAACAAAAATGGTATTAGCAGGCGAAGGCGGACAAGGCGTCCAATCCGTTGCTAAAATTCTTGTAGAAGCCGGTTATGAAGCTGGTAAACAAGTATTATATATTCCGAACTTCGGTGTTGAACAACGCGGCGGCGTTTCAATTGCATTCTGCCAAATCGCTGATGAAATTATCGGTGAACCGCGTTTTTCAAAAGGCGACATCATCATTATGTTGTCAGACCGCGCAATCGACAGATGCGAATGCTACGTTGACGAAAATGCAACTGTAGTTTATGACACATCAGTTTGTACTAAGAAACCGACTTGCAAATGCAAAAGATTAATCGGTATTGATGCAAACAAAATCGCAAACGAAGACCCATCACTAGGTGCTCGTGTATTCAACATCATCATTTTAGGCGTATTGTTGGCAGCAACAAATGTACTTAAAATCGATGATATTAAAAATGCAATGGAATTAGCTTTGAAGAAAAAATTCGATGCTAAACCTGAATTAAGAACTAAAAACCATAAGGCTCTTGAAGTTGGTATGGAATTAGTTAAAGAAAAGGCAGGTGTATAATGACAAATTCAGTAGAATATAAAGGTTACAAAATCGAAGGCGTTGGCAAAGGTAAAGCAGATTATTATGTTTACACTGACCTTTGCAAAGGCTGCGGCTTATGCATTGCTAAATGCCCGATGAACAAAAACGGCGAACAAACTTGTTTGAAATGGTCAAAAGAAACAGGACTTTTCCAAACACCGGCAGTTGAACCGGATCCAAGTGTTTGTATCGCGTGCGGAACATGCGCATTGGTTTGCCCTGATTCTGCAATCAGAATTGAAAAGAAACAATAAGTTATATTTCAATAACTAAAAAGCGGAGTTTTCGGACTCCGCTTTTTTATTAAGATTTATTTAAAATTAATAACAATTATATTGTGTTTTTTTAACCACATGGCTATAATATAAAAAGAGGGAATTATTATGAAGAAAATTTTAGCCATATTTCTAGTCTTAACCACAATAAATACACCGGTTTATGCATCATATATAGACAAACAGCTTAAAGAAATGCAAAAGACGCCGCGTTATAACACAGTGCAAACTCACAAGAAAAATTACGAAACGCAACTTAGCATGCCTCAAAAAGCAAGCATAAACACTAAACTTAAAGACCCCGGCTTAATTAAACTTTCTAACGTTAAGCCTGTAGATCAAAAACTTTATGATGAAAAAATTAAAAAAGATGAAGAAATCTATAATACAAAAATTAGAAAAGCAATATTCAAAAAAACAAATTCTGTTAATGTAAACCCTGATGCCGTTGACTTTTATAATGTTTACAGAATTTCTGAACGATTAATTAGAGCTAATAATCTTGATTATATAAATTGGCGTATAGCAATTAGAAAATCTGTAGACTTCAACGCTGCTTCATTTGAGGGGAATTACATCCAAATAAATACAGCTTTGTATGATACACTTTATGATAACAATGACGCGCTTGCATTTGTAATTGCTCATGAAATGGCTCATCATATCTTAGGACACTCGCAAAGGCAAATTGAAAGAGCAAAGTTTAATCGGAAAGTATATGGGGCTCCCGAAGCAACATCCGTTAATGATCCACTTTTCTTGCAAATAAAAACACAAATGGATAGGAGAGAAGATAGGTTAATGGAACACATGGCAGATGCAGAAGCCTTTAAACTTCTTATCCATGCGGGATTTTCACCTGAGCATGCAATGGAAGCTTTAAACTTCATGGCGGGTCTTCCAAATGTAAAAGATATTTGGTCAGGCCACCCTATTCCAGCAGACAGGATAGAAAATATTAAGGAAACTGTAATGTATGCAAACCCTTATTGGGTCGAAATTGGTAAATTAAATATTTATAACAGCAGCGTTTTAAATTGTAAAAAATCTTCAGACAGGGTTTCAATAGTTATAAGCAGCACAAACCGACCTGATGCATTTTATGAGCCGGAAACTGTTGAACAATTCTTAACTAGAATGGCATACTTAAGCTACAAAACCGGAAATATGGAAACAGCTATAAAATATTTTTCAAAACTTGCAAAGATAAAAGAAGATTATGTTTCATACTTGTACATTTCGTATGCGTTCCAATATTTATATAATACAGAGAAAAAGCCAAAATATTTAAAACTCTCTGTCAAAGCTGCGCAAAAAGCAAAAGACATTGAACCTCAAGACAAAAATGTATCTGAACAGTTCAACGAAGTTACGAAACAGTATTCCGTGCTGTAAAGAAATTTCCAGGTTACATTTTTATATTTAAAACACTTTTATTAATTCTATTAGCACATTCTTGAATCATGATATGCTTTATATACCAAGGCATAGGTATGGACATTAATTCTTCAGGTTTTGTTATTTTTTTGTCATTACCGGCTTTGTAAATATCATTTAATATCCTCATAAAAAAGGACAGTTGATTAACTGTCCTAATCACTTACACTACACTTATCTAGCCTTCTGAGGCCCCAGATGAAGCTGCAAGACGCTGTTGTTGCATTATAGCGACTTTTTCTTTAACTTCATCAGGTAAATCTGCTAAATTATCTTTCAAAATTTTTACATCTTCCCTATTTTTGGCATCAGCCATTAAGAAATCGTTTTGCAAAGAAAGTTCACGAATTCTTGCTTGAGCAAGACGAGTTTGTAAATCTTTTATTTGAGAATAATTTTTGACAAATTCACGATTTTTGTCATTCCTATGATTAAACATGCTAAAAAGAGCACCAAATGCTGTAACGGTAGGAGCCCAGCCGAGAATGGTCTCGCCAACTGTTTTGAGCGCTCCATTTTTCGCTAACTCTTTAGATTTATTATTTAATGCTTTTATAAAGCTTGAATTATTTAAGGTGTCGGCCTTAGCTGCAAAATTACTTGTAATTTTTTCAATTGATTCGGCTTTAATGTGTTTTCCAAGGGTTTTAGCCAATTTGGGCAAATATTTTGCGCCTAGTTCAATTCCGGCAAATGATGCTGCAAACAAGCCTAATTTTGTCAAAACAGGATTATCTGCTTCTGTTTGTCTTAATTCAGAAGATTTTTCAGCTGCAATACGATTAATTGCAAAAACAGCACCAATCGCACCCAACAAAGCAGCGGTAAATAAACCTGCTTTTGTACCATTTAAGAGCTTCGCTGAAAATCCTGTTATATTTTTATTAATAAATTTAGATTCAGGTTTAGATAACACGCCTGAAGAAATACCTGTTATTACAGGAAAAGCGTATAAAAGAGCTTTCATAAGTCTGCGGTGTCGGGCTTCTTCAGGGGTATTCATTGTTTTTTGATAAGCGCGCATTTTAATAGCATTATCATCAAGATTTATCAATGCATCCACATTTGCACGTCTGTCTTTTCTATCATAAATTGAACCATTAGCTTTTAAGTTTCTGTCATGTTTAGCCTGAAAACTTTGGCTGTCAACTGCGGCAAGCTTCATACACACACCTTTCACTTTTTCACAAAATTATTATACTATTTTAAAACCGGAAAGTAAATTTTTTTGCTAGTATTTGCAATATTTGTTAATTAATATTTACACAAAAACGCTTTTTTTATATTATAAAAATTATGAAAAAGTTTTATATACATACAATGGGCTGCAAATCCAACCAGTTTGAGAGCGCGATTATAAAAGAAAACTTAGAAAAAAATCATATTTCTGAGACAAAAACAATTGAAGAAGCAGACTTTTACATTTTAAACTCCTGCACAGTAACGCATAAAAGTGATAACGAAGCTTTTTATCTTTTGCGTAATGCGAAGCACAAAAATAGTAATATTATAACTATTCTAACCGGTTGTATAGCCCAAGTTGAAAAAGAAAAACTTTTGGAAAAAGAGTTTGTTGATTATGTTATTGGCAATGATGAAAAGTTGAACTTTTTTGAAACTTTTTCACAAATTCAAAACCTTGAAAAACACTGCTTGGCCAATGATATTATGCAGCAGACCAATTTCAACAGAACAGTGTTAAACGACACAACAAAAACACGTGCAAGTTTAAAAATTCAAGACGGCTGCGATAACCGCTGTTCTTATTGTATAATTCCTTTTGCAAGAGGAAAAAGCAGAAGTGCAGATAAAGATTTTATCATTGAACAGATAAATAATTTTTCAAAAAACGATTTTAAAGAGGTTGTATTTACAGGCATACACATCGGACAGTGGGGCAAAGATCTTGGCAGCGAACTTTTAGACCTTTTGAAGGCTGTTGAAGCAAATACAACTATAGAGCGTTATCGCTTAGGCTCGTTAAATCCGCTTGAGATTACAGATGAAATGCTTGAGTTTTTAAAAAATTCTAAAAAATTCTGCCCGCATTTTCATCTTTCGCTTCAATCAGCCTGCGACAAGACTTTACGTTCAATGAACCGGTTTTACACAACAGAATACTATCTTACTCAAATAGAAAAAATAAATTCAATTTTTAATCTGCCATTTTTGGGCAGCGATATAATTACAGGCTTTGCAGGCGAAACAGACGAAGATTTTGAAACAACTCGCAAAAATCTGGAAAAATCAGGACTTTCGCAAATTCACACGTTTCCTTACTCCTTAAGAGAAGGCACCCTTGGCGCCAAAGCCCCTGAGCAAGTTGATGAAAAAACAAAAGAATTACGCGCGGATATAGTCAAACAAATTTCCAAGAAAAAGTACAACGATTTTATACAAAAAAATATAGGTACAGTTCAGGAAATTTTAATAGAAAAACGACCTTCTAAAAAAACAGGGAAATTGAAAGGTGTTACAAGAAATTATCTGACAATAGAGACAGACTCTGAGGACTTAAATCTTTTGAATACCTTGCATCTGGTTAAAATAGAAAAACTTTCTGACGGAAAACTTTATGGGTACATACTAAAAAAAGCGCCTTTCGGCGCTTAATAAAACTTAGTTTCTACTGTTTAACTTTGCTAACAGCCTTAGAATTTCGAGATACAACCACACCAGAGTAAGCATAAGCCCGAAAGCCCCATACCATTCGTAATGTTTTTCAAGCATAGCTTCTGATCCTCTTTCGATGAAATCAAAATCTATAATGAAATTTAAAGCTGCAATTACAACAACAAATACACTAAATCCAATACCTATCGCTGAGGCTGTGAAAATCTGAGGAATTCCACGTCCAAACAACGATGCAATAATTTGTATTAAATAAATCAATGCAACTGAAGCCGTAGCAATAAAAATAACTGAACGGAATTTCTCGGTTGCACGTATAAGGCCAGCCTTATATAGCAATAGCATAGTGAACAAGCATCCAAAAGTGCCTGCAACCGCTTGAATTACAATACCGGTGTACGCACCTTCAAAAAATGCTGAAATTCCGCCAAGAACAAAACCTTCAGCTACGGCATAGATCGGCGCAAGATATTGCACATTTTTGCTTCCTCTTGTAAAGATAATTACAAGAGCAACTATTAAGCCGACAACCGCTCCAATAGTTAAAAGCCCAACTGCTTTATCCATAAAACCATTGAAAACAAGACTCCAGGTATAAATTGCCGGAACTAATGCACATGCCAGCAATATCAATGTTTTATTGATTGAACCGCTTATTGACATTGGTTCGCCTTCCAGAATCCGCGTCTGCTCCAAAAAATTCTCATTTAACACTGGATTTGCCATAATACACTCCTTTCATTAATATATGAAACATTATAGCACAGTTTTTAATTTTAAGCTATAATATCAAGAAAGAATTATGTTTATCGAAAATTTAAAAAAATTTATCAATTATTATGGAGAAGGAAGAAAGTTAAAATTAATAGGATTTTCTTTACTTTCGCTTTGTGCAGGATTGTTAGAATTTATAGGGATTGCTTTGATTTACCCTTTCATCCTGATGATAATAAATCCGTCTTTGCTTGAAAACACAGGTTTATTCGACAAGTATCTCCCGATACTGAATAATTCAAACACGCTCAAATCATCTTTAATAATAGGATTTTGTGTACTTGCTGTATTTATTTTCAAAAATATTTTTATAATTTTCTCTCTTGCAATGCAAACCCAATTTATTTCTAATTGGCGAAGAGACTTATCAAAAAGGTTTATGGAGTACTACCTTTGGGCGCCTTATGACGAGATGATAAAAACACCGCCTTCTCATAAAATATATACAATTACCACGTTATGTTCCCAGTCTGTAGAACTTTTTATGATAAGATGCCTGAATTTGCTGACCAATACAGCAGTAGTCGGCATGATTGTTCTTCTGCTTCTTTGGAAATTCCCTATTGCGGCAGCCGCAACCATAATGTTTATTTCTATATGCTTGTCTTTACAAAATAAATACTTCAAAAAACGCGCACAAGAATTATCAGAAAAAATGGTTACATCAACAAAAGAGTACAATGAAATTTTAATTTCTAACACTGAAAATTTAAAAGAGATTAAAATTTTATCAGCAGAACCCTACTTTACAAAAGAATTTGACAATATAGCAGACACTTCTGCGGTGTACTATTTTCAGTTTAACTACTTTAATGCAATACCGCCATATATTGTTGAAATTTTAATAGTATGTTCTCTTTTGATACTTGGCGGAATAATTTCTGTCCAAAACATAAACAACAGTGCAACAATAATCGCTTCATTTGCTGTAATTGCAGCGTCGATTTTCAGAATTGCACCCGCCTTAAACAGAATTCAATCTTCAATAATCAATATAAACGCAGGGCGTAACTATGTAATTGCTCTTAATCAAGAGTATGAAAAATGTAATCTAAAAACATTCAAATACAATAAAAATATTTCAAAAAACAGGGTAGACTTTTTCCGCAAAATAGAACTAAAAAATATAAATTATTCTTATGATGGGAAAACTAATGTATTAAAAAACATATCATTTGAGATTAACAAAGGGGATTTTATAGGCATAATCGGCCTTTCCGGAGCCGGAAAAAGCACACTCGCAGACATTATTCTAGGACTGTTAACCCCGCATTCCGGAGAAATTCTTGTCGATAACACAAAACTCAATGAAAATAACTTTTCTGAATTTCGTAAACTAATAGGCTATGTTCCTCAACAAATAAACGTAATTGAAAAAAGTTTCAAAGAAAACGTTGCATGGGGAATAGATTACGAAAAAATAGACGAAGATGGTGTAATAAAAGCATTAAAAGCCTCACAGCTCTACGATTTAGTTGAAAAATTTGATGAAGGCATTAATGCGAAACCTTTTATCGGTTCAACGGGTCTATCTCAAGGGCAGAAACAGCGTTTAGCAATAGCAAGGGCTCTTTATCGGGATCCGGAACTCCTAATTCTTGATGAAGCAACGTCTTCATTAGATGTAAAAGTTGAAAACGAAATCACATCCATGCTTAACAATTTAAAGGAAAATAAGACAATTATAGCAATTGCTCATAGGCTTTCAACACTAAAAGCATGTACAAAACTTATTTACATGAAGGACGGAAAAATTGTAGATATCGGGACATTTGAGGAATTATGCGGGCGCTACAAGGATTTTGAAACCCTTGTAAAGCTATCATCAATAAAATAAAAAACACAAAAAAGGTCTTGACAATAAATTATGAAGATGATAAACTAAAAACTGTTGAAAGACAATATTCCTCGATAGCTCAATGGCGGAGCAACCGGCTGTTAACCGGTAGGCTGCTGGTTCGAGTCCAGCTCGGGGAGTTTTTTCGTACATTAGGGCTTAAATCACCTTCAAGCCCTTTTTTAGTGCCGTTTTCCAGAGTTCGATTGTTGGCGTTTTGTGCATTCAAAATATACTGATTTTCTACGATTGTTTGGAACACAGGCTTCAATATCAGATTAAAAGTTTTATCTTTGTATGTGATTTTTTCGCTGATTATCTCTAAAATTTTTCTGCGTTGAGCAATACTGCCTTTTAAATAATATTCGTACGCATTGTCTGTAAATCTAAGCAGTGCGTCAGCTTGCTCATAAAATTGTTTATCAAGTTTGTTGATTTCTTCGAGCTGAATATACATTTTATCTTTTTCAGCCTGCCACTTATCATTTTGTTTTTTCCAAAATTCATGAGTTATAGTTCCGTCCAGTTTGAGTTCAAATGCATGTTCAATTCGATTTTCCAATGTTGTTATCTGTTTTTGAAGATTTGTTTTAACTTCTTTGGAATATCCATTTTTCTTGTCATGTAAAATTTTTAACCCGTTTGCAATCCTCTGTCTTACTTCCATTGGAATAATTATGAGCTTTAAAACTTCCGCAATAGCCATATCAATCTTTGTTTCATTGATATAATCACGCTTGCAATTACCACCTTTGTTGCCTGTGCAGTGATAATAGATGTATTTGTCCTTTTTAAGTTCTGCCGTCAAAAGACAACCGCAGTGCTCACATCTGATTAAGCCTGTATATGCAAATTCATAATTTTGTTTCTTTGCTTTATCAGGGCTTATAAGCCTGTCTTGAACTCTGTAAAACAAGTCTTTGCTAATTATGGCTTTATGTTTTGCGTTTTCATAAATTTTATCTTCAAACTTAAATACACCAGTATAAAAAATATTTTTCAAAATGTACTCAATGGTTGTCTTAGCAACTTTTTTTCCTGTTTTGCTTCTAAAGCCTTCTTCATAAAGTTTTTCCGTAAGACTTCTAAGCGAATACATGCCGCTATCATACATTTCAAAAGCTCTTTTGATATAAAATGCATTCTTATCATCAATAACAATAGCTTTTGAGCCGTCTTTATATTTAACATTTTTATAGCCTACCGGTGCTTGATGAGGGTATTCACCTTGACTTGCCTTTTGTCTAAGTCCTGCTACTGTTCTAAAACCAATGATTTTTCTCTCATATTCGGCAAAACTCATACCGATATTACGCATTAAATCGCCTTCAAGCGTATCTACATTTGCTTCTGTTGCAGACAACAGTCTTATCCCTTTACGTTCAAATAGAGGTCTTAATACCCCATGATAATCGGTTGTATTTCTTGAAATACGGTCTAAACGCCAGATAACAACAGCACTTATATGATGTTTCTTTTTACTGCAATAATCCATAAGTTCTTGAATTTCAGGTCTTTCAAGATTTTTAGCAGATTTTCCCTCATCTACAAAGACTTTATCAACAAAATACCCATTCTTTTCAGCAAATTCTATACAGACTTTCTTTTGATTTTCAATACTAAAACCATGTTTAGCCTGTTCTTCTGATGATACTCTAGCGTAAATAACTGCCTTTTCCATATTCCTAACCTCTTTTAATCTATTTTATCTTATATACACCTAACTTGCTACATCTTCATGAAGTTTTGTATCATCGTAAATTTCTTTAATTGCATAGACATAATCTGTAAGCAGTTCAAAATCCCGCTCATCAGAAGATTGAGAGGTGCCTTTGAGTATATTTATCGTTATGCCGTCAGCTTTTAAAGAAATCATTTTATAAAATTTGTATAATTTTTTGTATTACAAAATTACAGCACACGAAAATACACCCCAAAGATAACACAGAGTTACCTTTGAGGTGTAATTTCCCCGTAATTACATACTATTACCTTTCGTTGCGTTGTCTAAATCTTGATATGTCATAACGCCACATGGACTAATACCTGCAAAATCATCAAGACCAGAAATATTAAAGCATATTGAGCTGACAACTTTACTTCTGTCACTGTCATATCTTACGCTATGATTATTGCCCCTAAAACGTTTATGATTTTTAGCGTATGCCAAAAATTTCTTTTCATCTATCTGCTTTGATTTATCATAACTGTAATACTTATTTATAGCACTTAAAATCAAATCTTTATGGAATTTGATATGAGTTTCTGTAGTATCTCCAAATTCTTCATCAGTAATTTTAAAATGCGTGCCTGCTTGTATAATACCTAATTTAGTCAAAATAATAATGCTGTCAAGCACCTTTTCAACAGGTGTTTTGATACTTTCGTATTTTGCGATTTGCTGTTGAGTATATTCAATGACCTTATCTTGCAGTCCATCAATACTAATACCTGCAATTTTAAGCAACAATAATGTTCCGGTATATGCGTATGCAATATTATTGATAATACGTTTCTGCGTGTCTTGAACGTTATTTTCAAGCATTTCAAAGGTTTGTTCATATAGCTTAAGCACGTCATCTTTTGAAAATTTAAGAAATTCAGGCAGAATTAAAGAAAGTTCTTTGAGATTATTGCCACCATCTTTGTCAACTTCATGATATTTAAATTTATCAGCCTTAAAAATTTTCCCGAAGATTTCGACAATATTCAGCCTATTAACAACTTCCTGCAAATCAGGCAGGGCTTCATTCGTAGAACATGCTAATGGACTGCAAATATGCATATATTTAACGTCTTTCCCGTATGAAGACATCTTTGTACGAGGAATTCCCTTGTAAGCCCCTTTGATTAAAGCTGTAAACTTGCTTGAATTAAGCGTTTCGGCTTTTACGTCATCTATACAGACATTCAGACCATTATAATTAGAACTAAAAAATTCAAGACTTATTGCCGTAGCCCCGCTTGCAGTTAAAGCCTCTCTGTGTAGTCCGAATATTGCAAGACCAACTGTTACAAGCGTTGATTTTCCAGTTCCGGTTCCTCCATAAAGTATTAAAGTCGGACAGCCGTAACGTTTAACAAACTCCTCAAAGGATATAGACATGCTCATATCCCCTAACACAATCAACGGCACTATAAAATTGTCGCTCCAACATTCTATAATATTAGTTATCAAAGCATTAGCGATCTGTTTTCCGTTTTTTAGGCTTTTAGCAAGTTTTGGCTGATAGTGTTCAGCCTCTGCAAGCTTGATATATAAGTTCTCTCCTATTTTTATGTATCCATCTTCATCCGCCCATATAATGCCCTCAGTTGTTGCAAGAGCATTTTCATATAATAAATTACCATCTGGAGTAACGCCTGCATTTTTGTATATTATTACCTTTGAAGCAACTTTGGGCGATATATACTCTGCAACAAAAGCTTTGAATTCTGCTTCATTCATATTAATGACAAAATCATTAAACTGACTATTTATAGATGCCTGGAACTGTTTGAAGTCTGTCTTAGAGTTGCCAGTAATTTCGATATTCTTTTCTATTTTCCCGTTATAGTTTTTAAGGGTAATAATATAATATTTTAATGGCTTTTTACCGCTTTTATCATTAAAAATATAAGTGCATTCTTTAACATCAATAACGATAAAATTAGCTAATAACGTTATACTCAGCTTACTCTTCTTCTTTGAAATCAAAAACGTTTTATTCCACGATTGATGCATAAACTTATTCTGATTTGGCAATTTGTAATCTTCTGCATTAAAGTTTATGCTTGCAGTAGAAATAAAAGATAATGTATCAAGCAGCTTTTTATAATCTTCATAGAAGTCAAAAATTGTCTTTTTACCCTGTTCAAGCGGATTTTTACCCGCTTGAACTTTATTTTTACGTGCGGTATCTGACATAATTACACCAACCTTTCTGATACTGCTGAATGGCAGTCTTTGCATACTTCCGGATAATTTGCTGATAAATATTTACAACTTTGAGAATGCCCAAATTGACGGGCATAATCGATTTTCTTCTGTGTTTCATCATAACTGTAGCCAGGATAAGGCTCTGACAGCCTGTGAATTAGGTCATCAGAATCTTTGATTTGTGCAAGAACCGTAATCATAGAATGCCACATAGGTTCAGATAAATCTTCCGCATTATCTCTGCAAAATCGTAAAAATGCACAATGCTTAAACACTCTTTCAATGTTAATATTCGTGTAAACCTTACGTTCAGAGGTATTTGTAGATTTATAAGCCGTTGCCTTTGTGATTTTAGCGTCTTTATTGATATAATCTAGCCATGCTTGCGGCAAATCAGCTATGATAAACTTTCCGTTTTCATCTACACCGTCTATGATTTGATACTGCCTACCATTTATAACAGATGGTGCTATCAGAATATAGCCGTTGTACTTGATATCAATATCCTTGTCAATTTTGCCTATCGGATTAGTAATCCCTTTGTCACTAAATATATAATGCCGACCGCCTCTTGGTGTTTTTTGAGTTAGTGTTCTAGGCAACTTGCCAAGTTTTGTTTCAAGCTGTTCTAGTGCTTTAATGCCATTGTAGCCTTTCGTTTCATCAAAATCGCAGTCTATAGTTACAGTTTCAGCTGCCTTATTATACATTGCGATATTGTAGCCAGCATCTAGAATCGCAGTAACATCTTGTCCGAACCTTGCATCTTTGAAGCCATTTGGCGTAGCTGGTATTTTTGAATCCTTCCTGCAAGGGAATGTGGCAAAGTTTCGCCAGTTCTCATAAGGAACATGAATGCACATAATAAACCTCCTTTCGTGCATTTATTTTATAAACTGTTACAAAATGAGGTTTACAGGCTTCCTTTTCCCAAATTTTTATATTATAATATCTGTACGTAAATTAATTTAGTGAGGTAGCCTGCAGGTTGCCTCTTTTTGTTATGTTTTTATTATTTACAAAAAATTTTATTTTGTAAATATTAATATCTTGAAAATGCTTGTTATAATTGAAATATTGCCCAATTTATATATCGTCAAAAGTAAGTCTAAAAATATAAAAGCACAATAATATCAGAGCATACACAATAGAAAATTTTTATTTGAATTCATTCAAATGAAAAAGTAATAAAATCAGGCATTTCGCCCCAACTAGGTTGAAACAGACAAAAATAAATGTTTTTAGTCATTTGTAAAATTTTATGAAGCTGGCTTAAAACTTGTAAAATAATAACCGTCTTTTACGCTGATGAGCATGTCAAAATAACGTTCAAAATCAAAGTCTTGATAAGAGAATTTCTTATTAAAACCGTCAACCTTTTCATAAACAGTAGAGGGGTAACGGTCAGTAACAATCCATTCGTTGCCTTCTAACGGAATGAACTTTGGGGCAACATCTTTTAGTTTCTTTTTTATCTTGCTTTTTATTCTGTAAGATAAATTTTTTCTTGACTCCGACTTGCATTCGGATTTTATTTGTTTCATTAATTTTTCTGCTTTTACACGTTCCCCTTTTTTAGTTAAAATGGCTTTCAGAAATTTATATTCTTGAGCATTCAAAGTGGTAGTAGCTCCAAAAAAGAATATAGCATATTTTCTCGGGTCAAGAAGCAGCTCATGCTTCATATACAAATCTTCCAATTCGTCTTTGCTTGCTGTATATAATTTTACTTCGAGCCATGTAGGATATTCTTTGTAAGTCATAACGGTACTCCTCACTTTAATTTTACACAAAATTAACTATACAGCAATAGCTATTATTTTTTTAACAATTATATACCGTTAAGTACATCCGACAGATACGTTTTGTAATACTCTCTTAATTCCGCAGGCTTTTGTATTTTTACGTTACAGCCCCATTTGAAAAGCTCCTGACAGATTGCATAAGTTCCGCCTGATGTAAATTTTACCTGTATATTCCCATTTTCAAGCCGTTTCATCTTCTGTGTTGGGTGAAAATGGTAGTTCAAAACATCTTCTGCTACTGATTTATCAAAATCAAGCGTTATATTTAATGGCTTTTCCTGATAAACTCCGAAAGAGTTGTTGCAATAATCTGTCAGTGAAAAGTTTTCGTCTTTTTCAAAATATTCATCAATAATAGCCAAATTACCGATTTTATCGACTTTGTACTGCCTTAAAGCATTCACATAATCGTTAAAGCCGACAAGATAATATTTATCTGCAATAACAAGTCCGTACGGATTGAGTGTAATTGTCTTTGTTTCATCGTTTATCGGATAATCAAAACATATCTTCTTAAAGGCAAGCATAGCAGACCTTAATTGTTCTAAGACTTTCGGGTCTGCCTTCGCTCTTGAATACTGCCTTACAGCAAAACCTTCTGCTTCCAAAATTGCTGAAACATCTGTATCTAGTGTTCTCAAATTCTTTTGAGGTGTCAAAGCCTTGATTTTTGCAACAAGTTCATCAAGCTGTTTTTGTTTGTTTTCATCTGTTGACAAGCCTTTTAAGTATTCAAGGTTTGCAAAATCATCTGCCGTAAAAGATATTAAAGCATTCATTGTACCTTTTACAAACCGCCACCGCTTTTTCTTGTCAGATGTTGGAACTTCCTCAATCTTTTCGGGAAACAAGTCAAACAAAAGTGCTTTCATCCGTTCTGCTGAACGTCTTGAACATTCAAAATGCTCCTGAATATCATCAATGCACAACCCGCAATAGCTGTTCTGAAACATCATTGCAAGTTCTATTATTTCTTCCGCTTTGTTTAATCTTGACATGTTACCCTCACAAGTTTTATACCTTATGATAATATAATAAAGCACAACTACGACAAAAAGGGGCATAGTTGTGCTTTTTATTGATTTTATTTGCAAAATTCGTTTAGAGCGTCTCGTAATCCGTCTATATAAACTGCTTGTATCTCATTTAGTTTGTTTTCTAAAAATAGTTTTACTTCTGATGAATCTGAGCATTTATAATATTCATCCGGTGTCATTAGCGGTTGATAAGTTGTATAAGCCCATTTATCGCTTACATTAAATTTTTTCTCTAATTTGTTTTTTAAAAAGTCTATAAGTTCATTTCTTTTTCTTATATTATCTTCACTGTCCGTTTCATATTTTCCAGTTACTCCAATTTCAACATATAGACATTTTTTCCACTTAAAATTACATACATAATGCAAATGTACAATAATATCATCTGGTTTCCAATCTGCAAATTTTAATTTATCTACGTTGGTGATATTGGTAGGTAAACACACAATACACTTATCTTCATTAGATATCACATCTACATCATTTCGTTCATGTAGTTTTTCAAGTAAAATTTCAAATAATTCTGTTTTAAAATCATTATTTTCATTGATTAAGTCAATAGCTACTTTATTTTCTCGATAAATTTTCCGGCATAGTTCTACAATTTGTTTATCTGTTTGTCCCATAATGTTCCTTTCTATCATGTTATTGTAATGTTCAATAAAGATTCTTACATCTTGACTGATTGTGTCTGATTTAAAACGCAAAACTTTATTGATAATATTATGTACCTGTTCATAGTTCATCGGGATATAATAAATTTTACTTTCTTTGTTGTTTCTCTCAAGAAGCTCTGATTCACAGTCATTATACGGTGCTAAGTATATATAAAGTTTTTGATAATCCTTAAACTCTGTATCTACTATACCTGCATAACGTTCTAACTGACAGTCATGCTCTCCAGTCCAAATTTTGTTTTCAACGATACAAACAAATTTGTTCTGCGGACTGACAATAAGTAAATCAATATTTTTATATTCCCGCCTTATTTCAGCATCATCAAACTTTAAGAATGCAATATCTTTTAATGACAATGATATATCAGTATTTAAAGAATATTCCTTAATAGCTGATTTTAAAAACTCTTTCAAAAAGTAATCCCCGAGTTTATGGCTTTCATAGGGAGCCATAAGCCATGCTAAAAAGTTTGAGTGCCGAATTTCATTATTTTGCAGTTTCAAAGCATTGAAAATATTAAAATGCCCTGTTAAATTATTTAGTTCTTCTAAATCTTCTGATAACATAAGTTTATCTAGTTGCTGCTGTTGCTCAAGTTTTTCTGTCATATGCGAACTCCTATCTATAGTAATGTAGTAAGTAAATTGCCTTTACCAACCAATCTTGAATCTCTATCCCTTGTTTCATTTGTTTTTGGGTCATAAATTCCTTTGAGAAAATTGAACGGGTCTACCAATTCTAATTTCCCATCACTACGTGTTCTAATTTTTCCTATCAGTTTGTTGTTTCTGTCTCTTAATTCTTGATCTGCCATAATACCGCCTTTCTTTTTTACCAACAGTGTAGCATACGACTCCGTCAAAACTTGTCGTAACAAAATTTATAACAAGACCCAGAGTCCGTACTAGACTGTGGGTATTATAGCACAATATTATTATGGAGAATAATTATTGCAAAAATTTTGCTTTAAATGTTAAGAAATATAGAGAACTAAAAAATTATACCAAAGGGAAAATGGCTGAATTAGTTGACTGTGACCCGTCTTATATCGGTAAAATTGAACGCTCAGAAAAATACCCGAATTTAAAAATGATTTTTAAAATTGCCGAAGCTCTTGAAATTCCTGCAAAATCTTTGTTTGAGTTTGACTAGAGTGATTCTAGAATTAATCTGATTAAACT
>ULUL01049115.1_pt1 | contig 23263 bp, 28 predicted proteins | sample 1958481 | NCBI WGS metagenome assembly ULUL01 (sample SAMEA4835759, study PRJEB28245) | human gut metagenome | biome: gut microbiome; material: fecal sample | place: Denmark | collected 2008 | reverse complement strand
CCCCCAAGGATTGTCGTCTATTCATGCCTTTTACCTCCTTTATAACTTATTAACTCTTTAACTATCATCATTATACCCTATTTGTAGAAAATTTTCAACCGCGTTGATTGAAAACATTATTTATCCGTAGTACAATTAAGTTATAGAGATTAAAAAATAGGAAAAGAGACTGAAATGACAAAAAAAGAATTTATTTTTTTAGGCCCCCCGGCTTCCGGCAAAGGCACTCAAACAACTCATTTAGCGGAATACTTAAATCTGCCTCACGTTGATACCGGTGCACTTTTAAGAGCTGCCATAGCTTCCGGCAGCGAAGATGGATTAACTGCTAAAAAATTCATTGATGACGGAAAGCTTGTACCTGTAGATTTAGTCGCTTCTATAATTAAAACAAGATTATCAGAAGACGACTGCTGCAATGGGTATATCCTGGACGGTTTCCCAAGAAGCGTTGAGCAGGCTGAAAAACTCGAAATTATTAACAGTTCAATCGACAACGATAAAGTTGATTTTAAAGCAATTTATTTTGACATTGATACAGAAGTTCTTATTGATAGAATTATCTATCGCCGCTCTTGCCCAAAATGCGGAGAAATTTACAATCTTAAATTTAACCCTCCTAAATCAGATTCAGTTTGCGACAAGTGCGGTGAAAAATTAACCCAAAGAAAAGATGATAACAGAGAAACAGCCCAAAAACGTTTTGAAACATATTTTGCAGAAACCGCGCCCCTTATTGATTATTACAAAAACAAAGGTGCCCTGGTTTCAATTGATGCAAACGGTGATATCGAGCAAGTTTGGGATAAACTATTGAAGGTGATTAATGATTAACAAAAAATCAAGAGATGAAATTAAAAGAATGCGCCATGCCGGTCATATTGTGGCTTTAGTTCACAAAAAAATGCGTGAAGTTATTGAACCCGGCATTTCCACATTAGAGCTTGACAGCATTGCGTACAAAATAATTAAAGAAAATCGGGCTATACCTACATTTTTAGGATATAGCGGCTTTCCAGGAAGCATCTGCGCTTCTATAAACGAAGAAGTTGTTCACGGCATACCTTCTAAAGATAGGATTGTTAAAGAAGGCGATATTATATCAATTGATGTCGGTGCAACTTACAGCGGAATGGTAGGCGACGGAGCCTGGACTTATCCTGTAGGTAAGATTTCCGCTGAATGTCAAAGACTCTTAAATGCTACAGAAGAAGCGCTATTTGCCGGTATAAGTCAAATGCGCGAAGGTAATGTTTTGGATGACGTTTCAGAAGCAATTGAACGTGTTGCAACAAGAGAAAAACTCGGGATTGTAAGACAATACGGCGGCCACGGAGTTGGGCACGAAATGCATGAAGATCCGTTTTTATTTAACTACAAAGTCGGAAACAAAACACAGTTAAAAAACAATATTGCAATTGCCATAGAACCAATGCTTAACCTCGGCTGCGACGAAGTTGAAGTTGCTGCTGATGAATGGACAGTGTCAACAATCGATAAAAAGCCTTCCGCTCACTTTGAACACACCGTTTTGGTTACAGAAGACGAGCCGCTAATTATCACACAACTTATGGAGTAAGCTTATGGGATGGATTTTTCTGATAATTGCAATCTTATTAGAAGTATTCGCAACCTCAATGATGAAAATGTCTAACGGATTAACAATGCTTTTCCCTACAATAGCAATGTTTGTAGGGTATATCGCTTGTTTTGTTTTCCTGGCTTTGGCTTTGAAAACCATAGATGTAAGTATTGCATATGCAATATGGTCTGCTGCTGGTATAATTTTAATATCAATAATCGGCATGTTGTACTTTAATGAACATTTTTCATATGCAAAGCTGGTGTCTATATTAATTATTGTAATTGGTGTGGTTTCATTGAAGTTAAGTGCTAATTAACAAGGAGAAAAAATGTATTATATAGGTTTATCGCTATCGCCAGGCTCAAGCATTGACAGCGGAGTCGCTATTATCGACGAATACAGCAAAATTATATTCGTCGATAAGCTATACAAAATGAATGATATAATTCATTTTTTTGAAAATTATTCCTCGCTGAAAGATTCAAAAATTTGCGTTTCGCTTGCGTGGGATAGAACGATGCTTAACGGCAAGTGGCGAGTGCTTTCAAAACCCTATCAGCTTGTGTCCTCAAATCCGCTTATGCCTAATCAAGACAATTGGACGCAGCGTTTTTCAACACGTGGTGCGGAATTTTTTAAAACTTTATCAGAAAAAGGTATTCTTGTTGACAGGTTCGAACTTTACCTAACAAGACAGAGCATGCATTTGAATTCCTGCTACAAGGAACGTTCTCCGGCTGATTGTAAATTTTTGCAGCAAGCGTTGAAGTTTGAATGGGGATTTGACGAAATTCCATCGAACATGATGCCAATGTCTCAGTTGGAAGCCATAGTTGGCGCAATTTTAGCACGCGAAACAGCGAACAATTCGCAAAATATCAAAAAACTTTCTACATTTAAAGGGCTTGATGTAATAGACGTAGTTAAGTGCCCGCAAACATTGTATGAAATATGTTAAGTGTTGGAATTCTTTCCAAATACAAGGCTCAATGCAAGCCCAAGCACTGCCCCAATGCCCATCCCCCACTTAAAGCCATTCCATTTTATTGTACTCATAGCTTTTGCGGCGATTGAATCCATTTTGCTGGCGTCTTTTTTGTAACTCTTAAAATTATCAGCAAACTCTTTTTTAATCGATTTTACAGTATCAGCGTCTGTAATTTGTTCTTTTAAAGCTTTGCATTTGTCTGAAATCTCTTGTAAATTTTCGCCTATACCCAAACGGTTCAATAAAATCCTACTTTCATTTGTTACCTTATTTTTTGAAATCTCGTCAGCAGCTTGTTTCAGCCCATTTATATCATCGTCAACACTTTTTTGTTTTGCAGAAAACGCTACATTTACAAACGTATCTTTGCTTATTGGAAGATAATAACATGTCATACCGGCAATTCCACCAAGCAGTGCGGCTCCAGCTTTTTTAGAACGAGGTTGGTGTATTTGTGTATTTGAACTGTAATAATTCGTAGAGACATCGTAATTTGCCATAATAAATCCTTTTTAATTTCTTGTTTATTTATAAAATCAACAAATATATTTTTTGCTGAATTTTTAAGAAATATGAAGAAGATTATTAATCATTCGTTTCACCTCATTGTGAATGTCTTCTATATCCCCGGACGCATCAATAACCTTAACCCGCTGAGGCTCCTGCTTTGCAATTTCAAGATAGCCGTTTCTTACACGATTGTGAAACTCAATTCCGGCACTTTCCATGCGGTCCTTTTCACTGCCGACGCGCTTTTGTGATGTTTCAACATCGATGTCAAAAACAATTGTTAAATCAGGCTTTCTGCTGTTTGTCGCAATGTTATTAAGCATGTTTATGCGCTCAATATCTAACCCGCGCCCATAGCCCTGATATGCAACAGTAGAATCTATGTGGCGGTCGCAAAGAACAATTTGACCGGCTTCAACAGCCGGATTAACAATAACATCAATGTTTTGCGCCCGATCCGCTAAAAACAAAAAAGACTCACATCTATCTGAAACAACGCCGTCATAATTCAAAAGAATTTCACGAACCTTTTCCCCCAAACCTTTTGCCCCGGGTTCTCTTGTAATAACAACATCGCGCCCGTTTTTCATAAGATATTCAGCTAAAAGTTTCAATTGTGTAGTTTTGCCACAGCCGTCTGCGCCTTCAAATGTTATAAACAAACCTTTTTTCATATTCTCTCCGAATTAAAAAAATTATAAAATACAAAACTTGAAAATGCAAGCAGCCAAATACTGATACTTTTACTAAAAAAAGGCAGTCTTCTAATTTGACTGCCTTTTTAAACGATATATAATTAAAATCATATTATCCGGTTGGGTATTATTAATTTGATTATATTACACTGGTGTATCGCCAGGGTAGTGAGTAATTGTTCAGGTGGTCTATTCGGTGTCATAGGTTACGCTGCCGTCAGGTTTGCGATAAATTTCTCGGATTTCGTTACCATCTTCATCCAAAACTTGTTTTAAATACCCGTCTTTATCATATACGTACGTAGTTGAGGGATCACTTGGGGTTTGAACTGCCTGATTGGCCAGATTTCTGTTCCGGAATATGTAATCGCCAGTTTCCGGAGTGTATTTTGACAAATCAAGACCCTTTGACGGCGGGGTGGTCGCTTGCGGCGGATTACTGTCGGCTGTTGGTGGATTTTCATCTTTTTTAGGAATATTTTCATCTACGGCAGACGGCGGCGTCGGAGTCGACGACACTAGCGCTTTAGAACTGAACTTTGCACCCATCGCTTCGTAAATCGCTGAAATTTCTTCTGCGTTAAACTCTATTTCCTGATTTGGATGTACTACAAAACTATTTTGCCAGCCGGATTTTGTTTTGTAGGTTCCGCCATTGAAAATTGAGGCTTGACCGTTTGCTTTTCTGTTCTCTTGGATTTCGGCTAGCTTATCCATTACTGAATTCCATTCGGACGCGGTTATCTTCCCGCCTGATAACTCCATTTGCTGTTCTTCTACTAGCTTTTTCAGCGCATGAGTTATTCCTAAGCCTTTTTGTATTTGGATTTTTACTTGGCCGTTGTTTACTTCACTCATCTCAATATCCTTTCTTTTTGATAGCACACTTTGCTGCTACTTATTTAAAGATTTTTGGAGTTTAAGTATTTACAACAAGCCCATCCGTCATATCATATATGGGATTATAGCTGGGTTTCAGCTCTTTTTAAATTCATCTTTACATTTCGTTACACTTAAGAAATTTATTTAGATACAGCAAAAAGCGCCTCTTAAAGAGACGCTTTTATTTTATCGTTCCTATCTTATAGCTTATACAAGCTCTTTTACTTCAGCAGCAAAAACTTTTGGATCAAGTTTGATACCAGGGCCCATTGTTGTTGAAAGATATACTGATTTAACAAATGTACCTTTTGCTGAAGCCGGTTTTGCTCTCAAGATAGCATCCGCTAATGTTGCATAGTTCTTTAAAAGATCATTTTCTTCAAACTGAACTTTTCCAATCGGGCAGTGAATCATGCCTTGTTTGTCAGCACGGAATTCAACTTTACCTGCTTTAGCATCTTTAACAGCTTTTGCTACATCCATTGTAACTGTACCTGTTTTCGGGTTTGGCATCAAACCTTTAGGGCCGAGGGCTCTACCGAGCTTACCGAGCATACCCATACAGTCTGGGGTTGCAATTAATGTATCAAATTCAAACCAGCCGCCTGAAATTTTATCAATAATTTCTTCAGCACCTGCGTAATCCGCGCCAGCTTCTTTTGCTTCAGTTGCTTTAGGGCCTTTTGCAATTACACATACTCTAACAGTTTTACCCAGACCTGCCGGCAAAACGACTGTTGATCTAATTTGCTGATCAGCTTGACGTACGTCAATACCAAGTCTCATGTGGCATTCAACTGTTTCATTGAATTTTGCTAATTCTTTTGAGATTTCTTGTAGTTTTTTTATAGCATCAACTGCTGTAGAAGGTTGTGCAAAACCTTCCAGCATTTCTTGCATTTTCTTTTGTTTTTTAGTTAATTTTGACATTTTAATTTCCTTTCATGGTATTAGCGGGCAAATTACCCTTCCATTGTTATTCTTTTACTGTAACACCCATAGCACGACATGAACCTTTAATCATTTTTACCGCAGCTTCCATTGAAGTTGCATTTAAATCGTTCATTTTAATCTTAGCAATTTCTTCTAATTGTGCTTGAGTTATTTCACCGACTTTGTCTTTGTTCGGAACTGCTGAACCTTTAGAAAGGTTGAGAGCTTTCTTAATAAGAACAGGAGCCGGAGGGGATTTTACGATGAATGAAAAACTTCTGTCTTCATAAACATCAATTACAACCGGAATAATGTAACCGGCTTGAGATTCTGTTTTTGCGTTAAATTGCTTACAGAAATCCATGATGTTTACACCATGCTGCCCTAAAGCCGGACCAACCGGAGGGGACGGATTTGCTTTACCTGCTTCGATTTGAAGCTTGATTTTTCCTACTACTTTTTTTGCCATTTTTTTCTCCTTTTGTGGTAATAACGGTCTTCTGCCAATTGCTTGGTAAGAGGGTCCTTCCACATTTTGTACTGTATTCTTATAATTTATTTATTTGCTTGTATTCCAATTCTACCGGAGTTTCGCGGCCGAATATTGAAACATTTGCACGTAATTTTGATTTATCCGGATAAACTTCAATAATATCAGCGACGAAATCAGCGAATGGACCTGAAATAATTCTAACTTTATCACCTGCTTTAACATCAAGTTCAATTTTTTGTGATTGAGAAGTTGATCGGTGAATAATTTTTTTGATTTCGCTGTCGCGTGCAGGAATTGGACGTTTTGCTGAGCCAACAAATTTTGTAACGCCTGCTGTGTGTCTAACAACATACCAACTGTCTTCGTCCATAATCATTTCGACTAAAACGTAACCCGGGAAGATTTTTTCTTCACGTTCTTGTTTTTTCCCGCCTTTCATTTGGGTAACGGTTTTTTGCGGAACTTCAACACGGAAGATTTTTTCGCCCATGTTCATATATTCAATACGTTTTTCAAGGTTCACCTTAACTTTGTTTTCGTGACCGGAATACGTATGAACAATATACCAACGTTTTTGGTTCTTTTTAGCTTGAGCTTTTTCTTCAGCTTCTGCGGCTTTAGCTTCGGCTTCAGCTGCTTCGGCTTGTAAATCCTCATTCAATTGTTCTTCCATTGATTTTTCTTTTTTAGTCATAAGCCACCTTTATTTTTTACTACGGCTTGATTAAACCGAATATTCCTTTAAAAATTATATCCATTAAATACACTGAAACAGTGAAAACAAAAACTATAACGATTACAAAAATAGTTTCTGCAACGACCTGGCGTCTTTCGGGCCAATTAATCTTGCCCCATTCAGATCTTACGCCTCTGAAGTAGTTGGTTATACCGCTAAATGTTTTTGTAATCCATGCCTGGAGGGCATTTTCGCTGCCGTCTATCATATATTAATTTCCTTATTTTTATAAATCGCGCCCTGAAGGACTCGAACCCTCGACATCCGGTTTTGGAGACCGACGTTCTACCAACTGAACTAAGGACGCTTATTTCGGGGAAAATTTCCCCTTTTGTCTTACTCGCTCGCTGTTAACGGGTCTGGGCTTTGCCTGCTTGTCTTGCTGTACGCAAGCCAACTCCGCAAAGCCGGCGCCCTCAGCTCGCTCGTGCTATTTAGTTTCCTTATGATTAGTATGCTTTTTGCATTTTGGACAATATTTGCTTAACTCTAATCTTTCTTTAATATTTTTTTTGTTTTTAGTTGTTGTGTAGTTTCTTTCTTTGCAGTCTTCACATGCAAGAACTACCATTCTGTCATTTTTTCCTTTGATACCCATAGTTTTATTTCCTTTTTGTACTTATAAAATTTTGATTATTTCTTCCTCTTTAAAAAAGAATGTGATATAACTCACATTCTATTTAATCGGCTTATGTTTATATAATAAACCAAACAAAAATAAATGCAAATAAATGTTAACAAACAATAAGAAATAAAAAGACAGTTTTTGTAAAAACAAAACTGTCTTTTTAATATTTTAAATAATTTTTATATTTATTTCATTATAAAATCAGAAGGATTTGCCGGGCGGCTGTCGTAAGACTGAGAATCATATCTTGTATAACCGCTTTCTGAGCGAAGTTTTTCCATGTAAACTTGTCCATTTTTAACCACTTGCTGCAACTGAGTCAAGTCGCGTTCAAGATTTGTTAACACTTGTTCTGCGTAAATTTCAGCACCTTCACGGGTTTTCATAGCATCTTCTGTAGCTTTTATTCTGATATTGTCAGCTTCTTCCAATGCTTTACGTTTAATTTCTTCACATTCTTCTTGAACTTGTGTTCTAATTCTAATACCTTCGCGCTCAAGCGCTTTAATAAAGTCTGCTTCTGATAATTTTCTATCAGCTTCCATTTGAGCATCAGCGACAATTTTTTCAGCTTTTTGCTGAGCTTCCATCTGCATTTCATCACGGCGACGTAAAAACGCTCTAGCTTCTTGAACTTCCAGAGGTACCGCTCCGTAAATTTTATCAATAAGAGCCATTATTTCTTTTGGTTTTACAACGACCACCTGATTCGGAATAATCGGAAAACTATCTTCAATTGTCATTTCCAGTAACTTTAATAAATCATATATCCCATTTTGCTGCATAGCCATCACACATATACCTTTCTTACTACTTACATTCTACAGGAGCGAAAAATAATTGTCAAACGATTTTTCATGCTTTTGTACAAATGTTTAAGATATATGACGTTTTTTCAAATATTCATCGACACATGAAGGTACAAATTTTGAAATATCGCCGTTGTTAAGAAAAATTTCTTTAATTGTACTGGATGAGATAAAGTTATATTTTGGCTTTGTAATTATAAACACCGTTTTAATTTCGGAAGCCAGCGCGCTGTTTGTTTGCGAAAGCTGCATTTCGTATTCAAAATCAGATACCGCGCGCAGTCCTCTGAGTAAAACATTTGCTCCAATACTCTTTGCATACTCTATTGTCAAACCTTCAAAAGCGTCAACTTCAGCGTTTTCAATATCTTTAATACTTTCACGAATAAGCATGACTCTTTCATCAACGGTTAAAAAAGAATTTTTTTCTGAATTCCGCGCCACTGCTATAATGACTTTATCAAAAATTTCACAGCCACTTTTGAGAATATCAATGTGCCCTTTTGTTACGGGGTCAAAGCTTCCGGGATAAACTGCTATTTTCATAGAAATTCCTTTCTTCAAATTTAATTATAATAGAAAAACCAGTGTCTAATATTAACTTTTGTAACAATTATGCTGAGTATATCAATTTTATATATAAAAAATACTTTATTAATATATAAGAACGAAATAAAAGATTTTTTATAACCTACTACACTACCTACACTTTCTACCTACACTTTCTACCTACACTTTCTACCTACACAAATTTTAAGGAATCACTAAAATATTTTAAAGAACTTCTGAAAAAGAAGTTTTTTTTTTTGCTTGAAAAAAGCACTTTTCATAAAAAAGTGCTTTAAAAAAATAAATCTGTGTGCGTATATTTTTACTATTTAAGTCTTACGTTTACAGAAGAACCTTTTTTAGAAATTTCAACTTTATCTTCTCTTGCTAACCAGCCAAGGCCTAAGTCTGCAAAGTTACCTTTTAAATCTAATTCTTTTTTAATTTTAGAGAAAGTTGCTTCTCCATTGTTTGACAAATAAGTGTAAATTTGACCTGCTGATTGTCCGATTTGATCTTGTAATTCTTGCATTTCTACCTCCTACTTTCTTGCAATGCTTCTTTTATTCTTAATTTTATAGCTTCATAGTAAAATAAATTTTTCAAAAAAGCAATAGTATAATAGTATTAATTTGTATATAAAAAAGAAATTTATTTTGTGCTAAAATACAATAAAGAGAGGATTGATTAGGTGATTATTGAAGGAAGTATTTCGTCAAATAAAACGGCATTATTGGCTGAAAAATACGCTGAGCTTTTGAATTCTGGCATACCTGCTTCAAGAATTCTTGTCTTAGTACAAAATTCTAAACTAAAAAATAAGTTTGTAGAAAATACACTTAATCAACTTAAAATCCATGCTTTTGAAAAATTTGAAGTGCATTCATTTTTTTCACTTGTGTACAACACAATCATAGATAATTGGGCGGTTATTGAAAACTCCAACCCCTATCCAAACCCTGAAATACTGCCTAATCTTGCGGGACTGGAGGTTTCGCAGTTTATTTTAAAAGATATTATAAAAGAGGTGCAATTCAAAGGTTACAATTCTAAAAAATCTTTACTGCATCAGCTTTTTAGAAGGTACTCGCTGATTGTACAAAACAATCTTGATGATGATGAAATTGAATGGCGTTCGAGAGTTTTAAAAGAGAGTTTTGCTGATGATGTAAAAATTACACTTAAAAAATTACGCGCTAAAACACTTGCTCTAAGAGATTTTGACTATCTAAGACAGGGGCTGGTCTTCAATTATATATACAAAAATACGGATTATTTTAAAAACATCGAATATATTTTTGTAGATGACGGAGATGAAATTACGCCTATTTGTTTTGATTTTATTAAACATCTTGCACCGCAATTGAAAGAAGCATTTATAGCATATGACCCCAAAGGCGCAAGCCGATGCGGGTATTTGAGTGCAGACAAGACTGCTGTGTGGGAGTTTGAAAAGCTTTTTAACGAAAAAGCTATCAAAATTGAAACGCTCACAAAATTAAAAGAAGATGCTGCAACAATCTTTGACAATGCGGCTTTTGAACAAAACAACATTTTGAAAAATTTTACAATTCAATCGCCTTCAAAACGTGCAAAAATGCTTGACTTAGCAGTTGAGAGAATAAACAAATTACTTAAATCAAATGTTTTACCATCAGAAATTGCAATTGTTACACCTGTAATTGATGAGATGCTAAAATTTGCTCTGAAAGAAAATGTTAAAAATCATACAAATTTAGTTTTTATTTCAGGAAACGAAAAACTTATTCAAAACCCGCTTGTTTTATCTGTTCTGACTATTCTTAAACTCAACGCAGGTATGCAGGATAAATTAACTTCTTTTGATATAAGGGCAATTTTAACAAACTTTCTTGAAATCCCAATAAAATACTGCCGCGAAATACTCGAAACCTTTGATAGAGAAAAAAAACTTATCCCTTTTGAATTTGTACACAAAGAGTACAGCGAAAAGTATGAAAAGTTTTTAGAAATCGTGAATTCGCACAGTCAAAGTCAAAAAAAACTTTCAGCCCAAGTGCTTGATATATATGAAAATTTAATGGAATTCAAAAGTTTCAAACCGGAAGAATTGAATAAATTCAACTTTTTTATAAAACAGTTGAACGAATTTGAAAACATTTTTAAAACAGACTTTGACAATAGAAAAACTGAAATTATAACTCAAATAGAAAACTCTATCATCGCTGAAAACCCTTACTCCTCAATGGAAACTGGCGAAAGAGATTTGATAATAGGAACGCCGCAAAAAATTATAGACAATCAAGTTCGCACCAAATACCAGTTATGGCTTGATATTTCGTCTGACGAATGGATAAAAAGCGATACAGGCCCGCTTTATAATGCCTGGGTCTTCCAAAGAGGCTGGAACAAGGACGAGTACACGATAGAAGATAACATTGAACTCGGCCGCGAAAAAACAGCGAGAATTTTACGAAAGCTAACACTTTGCGCTGATGAAAAAGTTTTTGCATTTTCCTCGCTCTTTGACGGCAACGGAATTGAAAACTTTGGAGGGATAGAAAAGTGCATTACAGTAGAAGACGCTCCTGCTGACGAAATTGATGCGCCAAAAGCTTTTAAAATAACTCCCCGAGAAGATCAAAAGCCTGTTCTTGAATATAAATCCGGCCAAATGGCAATTTCAGCCGTTCCAGGGGCCGGAAAGACCACAATACTTTTAGCTCTTATTTTAAAACTTTTGGATATGGGTGCATCTGCCGAAAATATATTCGTTTTAACTTACATGGAATCTGCCGCAAGAAATTTCCGCGAAAGAATAAAGTCTGTACGCGAAAACTCCGCTAACTTACCCAATATAAGCACTATTCACGGGCTTGCGCTTAGAATTTTGAAAGAAAACGGCAACTTTGAACGCCTGGGCCTCTCTGCTGATTTTGAAATCTGCGACGACACCCAGCGCTCAAGAATTGTAAAAGAAATAGCCACTAAAATGAAATTAAAGAAAACTGAAACCGATGAATTTGACAGAGCAATTTCAGTATTTAAAATAGGCGGAGGAAAATTTCAAGAAAATATCACTGATGTCAAAATCAAAAAATTCTCCCAATTTTTTACCGGTTATCAAGAAACGCTTCATGCGGCTAATTTAATTGATTATGACGATATGCTTATATCATCAGTGAAACTTTTAGAGGAAAATCCGGATATATTAGCACATTATCAGGATATCTGCCATTTTGTAATAGAAGACGAAGCGCAGGACAGTTCGGCAATTCAACAGCGGCTTATCGGCTTATTGAGTGCAAAGCACAAAAATCTTATCCGATGCGGAGATATTAATCAGGCAATCACAACCACATTTTCTAACGCAGATGTGGAGGGTTTTAGAAAATTTATCGCGTCTTCAAACAACGTAAGCATGAATTGTTCGCAAAGATGTACGAAAGACGTGTGGTCGCTGGCTAACAATCTTGTTGTATACGCAGAACAACATCAGGAAATGAAAAACGCATTTTTCAAAATATTCATGCAGCCGGTCGAAGGCCGCAATCCGGAATCTCCAGACGCCGTTATTGCTAAAATCTTCGATAACGCGCTTGAAGAAAAAAACTTTGTTCTATCTTCAATTAAAAATATTCTAAAACATGACCCAAAAGCCACCATCGGAATTCTTCTGAGAAATAATTTCCAAGTAGTACAGTGGATGGATTTTATAAACAACAGCGGACTGAAAACGATTACGCGAAGTGAATGCCTTGAACAAAAAACTATTTTCAGATGCATTTATGCAGTGATGTCGATGATTTTAAACCCTTTTGACAACAATTGTATCGCGGATAATTACGAAATTTTAGCCGAAAGCGGACTATATAAACAACGCTTGGGAGCCGAAATTCGAAAATACGAAAACCCTTTTATTTCCCTAAACTGCGATAATATAAACAACCATCAGCTTGAACAATTTTATTGGGATTTAACATACTGGCTTTCAATGCCGCAATTGAGCGCGGACGAACTTGCCATAAAAATCGGGCTGCACTATTTTTCCAGTGAAATCGAAAAATCAAATGTTTATTTGATTTCAACCTTAATAAAACGAATTTCACTCAATAATTCAAACTTTGAATATGTAATGACACGCCTGGGTGAATTGGCGAAAAAGACATCTCTAAGCGGTTTTAAGTTCTTCTCGGAAGAAGACGAAAGCGACAGAGAATTTATGGAAGGCAAAGTTCAAATTATGACACTGCACAAATCTAAAGGAGATGAGTTTGATTATGTTTTCCTGCCTGAGATGGCTGAGAAAAATTTAACGCTTGAATTTGCACTAATTAAACTTAAATCGTCCGACTTTATGGAAAACATCAGACGCCTGAACAGCAGTTACAAACCCAAAACAGAAAATGATTTGAAAGAAGAACTTCTCGCTGAAAACTTAAGGCTTCTTTACGTAGCAATTACGCGTGCAAAACAAAAGTTATACTTTACTGTCAGCAAGAAAACAAAATCTTTTGAAAAAGTTGTTGACCAAACCCCTTCTGCAATTTTTGATTTACTTATGGGAGCTTACGCCAATGAATAACACTTTTTCTGTAAACATGCTCAAAACTTATGATACTTGCATTAAAAAATTTGATTTTAAATATAATCAAAAAATTTCCATGCCTCAAAATCCTGAGTTTTTTGAAAAAGGCAAAAAAATCCATGCTCTTGCAAATTACTATTTGCGCGGAGCAAACATTACAAAACTTGAAACAGCCTTTAGTAATGCAGAAAAAGAGGCTTGGGAAAAGTTGAAATTCAATGAATTTTTCTCAAAAAAATGCCTGCATTCAGAATACAATATCACCTCTAAAGTTGGCGATTACTGGGTTTTTGGGCGTCTTGATGCTCTGATGAAAGATGGAGATGATTATTTTATCCTCGATTACAAAACCGGACAAATCCCGCAAAATCCCGAATACGATTTCCAGACCATGGTTTACCTTATATGTGCAGACAAAATTTTAAAACAATATAATTCATTAAAATTTGTTTACATTGATTTAAAAAACAACAAAAATCATGTAATTGAGTTTTCTAATTCACAAAGAGACATTTTTGAAAACGCTATTATGTCAAAGTGTAAGGCCATCACTGAAACAAAAAACTTTGATGAAAATTTAAACATTAACAACTGCAAACACTGTGAATACAAGAAAATTTGCATGCCTTTTTAGTTGTAAATTAGCAAAAAAAAAAAAAGAGGTGACTTTTTTATTTATTGTTAAAAAAGGAGCATTCACCTCTAGAGACTTGCGATAAAGTTGTGAACTGCATCGCAATTATTTCCTTCGCTATGAAAAGGAAATACCTTTATAAATTATTAAAATTACGTTTTTTTTATCTTTCATAGCCATATATATTTAGCTAAATTCCAACTATTTTTTAGAAAAAGTACTAATTGATTAATATACTTTATATATTAACATAATAGTAGGTGGAATGTCAATATAATAGTTTATAAAATAATAGCATGGCAAATGGTACAAATATTACTGAAAAATTAGGACAAAAAATCCGTGTAGAGAGACAAAAAAGGAAGATGTCCCAAGAACGTTTAGCAGAACTTGCTGATTTAAACCGCAACTTTATTGGCATGGTTGAACGCGGTGAAAGCAATATTACTGTTAAAAATCTTGATAACATTGCTAAAGCCTTTGATCTCGAAATACAAGATTTGTTCAATTTTGTTATATAGAAAAGTTTGGAGCATGAACTTTTAAAAGACTGTTCAAGTATGAGCTGGCTTTTGTTGTGCAAATTTTTACATTAAAAAAGTCCTGCTATAAATAACAGGACTTTGAAAAATTAATTTGCAACTATTTAATTTCAACAGAAGCACCAGCTGCTTCAAGTTGTTTTTTGATAGCTTCAGCATCTTCTTTTTTGATGCCTTCTTTAACAGGTTTTGGAGCGCCGTCAACTAAGTCTTTAGCTTCTTTCAAGCCTAAGCCTGTGATAGCTCTAACTTCTTTTAATACAGCGATTTTGTTAGCGCCTGCTGAAGCCAAGATTACTGAAACTTCAGAAGCTTCTTCAGCTGCTGCTTCACCTGCTGCTGCCGGAGCTGCTGCTACTGCAACCGGTGCTGCTGCTGATACGCCGAATTTTTCTTCCATTGCTTTAACTAATTCAGCTGCTTCTAATAATGTTAATTTTTCAATTGATTCTAAAATTGATTCTACGTTAGACATTGTTTTCTCCTTTATAGTTTTTTATTTGTATCATAAGTTAAATCAAGCTGCGATTAAGCTGCTTTTTGGTCTCTGACAGCTGCCATAGCTCTTGTAAGTTGTGCCATAACTGCATTGACAGAGTTTGCAATACCGGATGCTGGTGAATTGATAGATCCAAGTATTTTTGCAAGAAGTTCTTCTTTTGAAGGAAGTTTTGATAAAGCTTCTGCTTCGGCTGCTGAAAGAAGTTTTCCGTCCAAAGCGCCTGCAACGATAACACCTTTTTTAGATTCTTTGATGAATTTTGCAACTGCTTTTGCCGGAGCAACTTGATCTTCAAAACCGAGTGCTAATGCTATCGGGCCTTTGAAAGTTTCAGTTAATACTTCAAAGTCGCTTCCTTTAACTGCGATTTTTGCAAGAGTATTTTTTGTTACAACATAATCTCCGCCATCTTTTTGAAGTTCTCTTCTGAGTTTTGTAATTTCTTCAACTGAATAGCCTTTGTATTCTGTAACAATAGCCACTTTTGCTTTTTCGATTTTTGATTTAAGAGCTTCTATTTTTTCTTGTTTAAATTGTTTTGTTGCCATTACTAGCTCCTTATTTTTTTGTATCGACCTGTAATTTTTCAGATACAAAAAGATTTTGCTGTATCTGAAACCGCAAAATCACATAATTGAATATATTTTCTAATTCGACTTGTGAACCTCGATTAGCCGTTTGTAAACATTTAATGCCAAATGGCAGCTAATTGTCTGCGGTTATAAAGCAATAGTAGCAAAAACTTATTTTAAAATCAAGCGATACTTAATATTTTTTAACCAAAGTCCACACATTTTCAGGCTCTGTTGTGTCATAAACACCCTTCAAATAAGCTTCAAAGAGGTTTCTAGGTTCGAGGTAGTAGCGATTACAGAAATTACCGTAGCAAATTATTTCATTTAAAATATTGAGTTTCAAAAGGATTTGCAAATCGTAGTAAACATCTTTTAAAAGCGCTTTGTCATTAAACGCATCGATGGCTGTATAAGTTTTCAAAATCCAATTTTCTTTTTTTAACTGGTCTTGAAGTTCACTAACGGCTTTGTCTACGTAATACAAAAGCTTGTCAACATGAGAAAAACCTTTCAGCGTAACCACAAGCTGGTCGCCATTTTTCGCAAATTTACAATAAGGAGCGTTTTTCACGATGTTATAAAAATCACAAATAAGGCGCTCTTCCATATCTTTAATTTCTTTCGCCGCCGCTTCTTCTGAAATAAGGTCATCAACAATACGCTTTTTAGCGGTTAACCTTGTGATAAGTACAACGTTTTTGTAAGCAAGAATTTCCTGATCCGCTTCAGCCCTTAGCTGCGCATTGAAATCATCCTCTTTTTGAGATTTTACTTGTTCAGCAAGCTTGTTCACGGTAGAAATTACGGATGTAACATAGGTTTTAACCTGCCCCAGCGAGCCCACAAGAACCAATAGCAGCATGATAAAAATAAACAATGAACCATCAGCTTGTTGCCCTTGACTCATCTGTTTAGAAAAATATGCGTGCATAAAATTTGAAATATTATCTGCCATAGGAGTTAGAAAGTCCAACGGCTGCCAGCCAACTAAATTAAAAAACCAATACAATGCGAAAACAAAAACCAAAAGAGTTGCTACAATCTGCAACAGAAAAGCAAAGTCTATCATCAATCTTAACAATCTTTTCATCAAATTAAAAAAAGCCAGCATTATTTTCCTCTTCTCATTTACTTTTTAAATCTAAATTGTCTATTAATCTTACATTTGATATTTTCAACGCTATAAATACGACTGTATTATCATCTGCAATCTTTTTTTCTTCAAGTGAATTTTTATCTCTAAACTCCAGATATTCAAGACAATGATGATCATTTAAAAATGAAAAAGCTGTTTCACTAAGTGCCTTTACATCTTTAATACCGGAATTATAACATGATTTTATGTTAAAGAGAATACGGCTTAATACAAGAGCTTCTTTTCTGTCAGTTTCTGAAAGGTACTTGTTCCTTGAACTAAGCGCCAAACCATCATTTTCACGAACAATCGGGCACGGAATAATTGTAACAGGAATGTTTAAATCTTTAACCATTTTTTGTAGAATTATTAACTGCTGGCGATCTTTTTCTCCAAAAAACGCAAAATCCGGTTGTACAATGTTAAATAATTTATTAACAACAGTACAAACCCCATCAAAATGCCCTACTCTGGATTTTCCACAGAGTTTGTTTACATAGAAAAACGGAGGTATTACATATGTCAAAAAATCTGACGACATAATATTACCTTGCCCGTACATTTCAGCAGGCGATGGCGCAAAAACTATATCAACGCCTGCATCTTCGGCCAATTTTTTATCAGCCTCAAGTGTACGCGGATATTTTTCAAAATCTTCGCCGGGGCAGAATTGTATCGGATTTACAAATACTGAAACAACTGTTCTGTCACACTTTTCAACGCTTTTTTTAATAAGGCTTAAATGCCCATTGTGCAAAGCACCCATTGTCGGCACAAGACCAACAGTCAAACCTTCTTTTTTCCACTCTTTTACTTTTTCTCTAACTTCTTCTATTGTATGAACCAACATTTTAACACTCTCTTTCAAAGAAAATTATAGCATAAAAAATATGTAAAGTTTGTCCGTCTAAAACACTTCATTATCAGAGGGAAACAGACCGCTTTTAACATCTGCGTCAAATCGTTTGGCACAATCGATTATAAAAGATTTCATATCGCCGTATTTTCGGGCAAACTTTGGTGTGAATTCGCTGTATTTGCCGAAAACATCATCACAAACAAGCACTTGCGCATCGCAATATCTTCCGGCACCGCAAGAAATTGTTGGTATGTTTAGGTTTTCTGTAATATATTTTGCGCTATTCTCCGGAACCATTTCTAATACAACGGAAAATGCACCGGCTTTTTCAAGTTTTTTTGCATTATTTAAGATTTCTTCAACAGCCTCCTGAGTTTTTCCTTGAATCCTATAACCGCCCAAAGTATTCAATGCCTGAGGCGTAAAACCAAGGTGCGCCATAACTGGTATTCCCGCATCCACAAGCCGCTTAACTACATTTAGGATATAATCGTTACAGCCTTCAATTTTTACTGCATTAGCCCCAATCTTAATCATTTCACCGCAATTTTTCACTGCGGACGCAACGTCAACTGTATAACTCAAAAACGGCATGTCTGTTACAACTAAAGCCCTTTGTGCTCCTTTAGAAACCGCACGGGTAAATATTTTCATTTCGTCAACGCCTATTGAATGCGTTGTTTCATAACCTAAAGCTGTCATTGCAAGGCTGTCGCCTATCAAGATTACATCTATTCCTGCTTCATCAATATACTTTGCCGTTGAATAGTCGTAAGCAGTAAGCATTGAAAACTTTTCATTATTTTCTTTAAACTTACGGATTGTATTGACTGTTACTTTTTTAATCATTTTGCAGCACACTCACTATGTTTTGCCGCAATATTCGTATGGGCATTTAACTTTTCACTTTTATTTTCTTTTCTAAACCAGTAATATATAGCTCTTGCAACCCGATTTGAGCTGTGTCTTACAAGGCCTTCGCGGTTTTCCTCTATAAGTTTTTTAGGACAGACTTTTACGCCGAGCTTTTTAATATTTTCATAATCGAGTTTTACCGGATAAGAGCCGGAAAGCTGGTATTTCTTTGCAAGATTGGCTGGTATAAAATCATTTACCAATACCGCATCGATAATATCTTTGCTGCCAGCATGGCGCATTAAAGCTTTTACGTGATCAGAGGCGGTGAAATTATCAGTTTCACCGGGCTGGGTCATAATATTACAAACATAAATCTTTTTGGCTTTTGACTGTGCAATTTCATGAGAAATTTCTTCAATCAAAAGATTTGGAATAACACTTGTAAAAAGACTTCCGGGCCCTAAAATAATTAATTCAGCTTCTCTTATTGCCAGAATTACATCTTCTAAAGCACGGCAGCGGCTTGGATCTGTAAACAATCTTTTTATTTTGCCATGCGCTTCAGGAATGTTAGATTCACCGTGAATTACGCGGCCGTCTTCCATTTCCGCAACAAGCTTCATATCGTCCAAAGTCGACGGCAACACACGCCCGCGAATTGACAGAACATTTGAAGACTCTTTTACAGCACGAACCATATCCCCTGTAATTGCACAAAGAGCTGTTAAAAACAGATTACCAAAACTGTGGCCTTCAAGCCCTTCACCATGGCGAAAACGGTATTGAAAAAGTTTTGTGATTAAATCTTCATCATCAGCTAATGCCGCAATACAGTTTCTTATATCGCCGGGCGGAAGAATTCCCATATCTTCGCGCAACCGGCCTGAACTTCCGCCGTCATCACCAACAGTAACAACAGCCGTTATATTATTTGTAATATGCTTAATACCTTTTAAAAGCATTGATAAGCCCGTACCGCCCCCTACTGCTACGATTTTCGGGCCTCGATTTAACTTACGGCGCCTGTATAAGCTTTCAAGAATAGTGCCGTCGTCTTTAACCCCAAGCATAGAAAGGTTTGTCTTCTGCCAGCCCTTAAAGAAAATTCCGGCTCCGAACATAACCACAGCAAATGCAAGCCATTCTGTCGAAATATTCATGGCAATTTTTCTGATAAACATCATTGTGTAAAATACCGGTTTTATATCGCAAAGAATTAAAAAGCCTATGGTCATCATAACCGCGCCCAAAAATATCATTGCAAACCAGCGTTTGACCTGCAAGCCCGGTATAAGCCAGCCTGCGTCGCGCATTTTCATATTATTCTTAAATTTTCTCATACACTTATCACCTAATTTGATTTTACTCTACCCAGCCTGAAGGATAGGCATTTTTGTAATTTACCGGAACAGGGGTAATTATTTTGTTCGCTTCAACAGCAAGCTCAAGGGCATTGCTGATTTTGTTAGAAAAATGAATTGTATCAGCTGTTATAATAGTTTTTCCTCCCTCTCTGTTGTCAACTTGGGAAGAATAAAGCAATGTTTTTAACCTGTGAAGTGATTTTGAGGTATCCTCGCTGTCTTTAACCCCAAAGTCAACGGTTCCATCAACATTATAAACCTTTTCGAGATGGACTTCCTGTGCAATAGGAATATTTACAAACTCGCCTGTTTTTTCAATAACATCGCCTGCAGCGCCGTAGTAAACCAGCCATTGGGACATTTTCTTAACAGCTTTAGCAATCGCACAAGAAAATGAAAAATCTTCAGCAGCCTGCTTATACATCGCGCCGTGAGGACGAACGTGTTCAATTTCCAGCTTATAACTCTTTGCAAAAGACATAATAGCACCCACTTGATACAAAACAAGCGCTTCAATTTCGTCTTCGTCCAAATCCATTGAACGATATCCAAAACCTTGAATATCATCAAAACCAATGTGAGCCCCTACAACAATATTTTTTTCTTTTGCTGCAAGAAGTGCCTGCTTGATGGTTAAAGGATCTCCCGCATGGAACCCGCAAGAAACATTTACGGAACTTACATAATCAAGCAGGTCGTATTCGGAATTATTTTTGTAAACCCCGAAGCTCTGTGCTAAATCACAGTTAAAATCTATATTTTTAATTTGTTTTCTTTCAATCTTTTGAGTAGTTTGCTGCATAATTCACTTTCTATATAAATAATATTATGCAATCATTATACTAGATAAAGATTTATTTTCCAGAACTTTACATAAATTTAATACCCGACTATTTCCACGGGTAATCATCTTTAATCTCCCAGCCGTCGAGCATGATTAAAGCTGCGCAGTATTGGCCTCTGTTAGTTTGATTACAAGCAAATTCCGGATATTCCAAATTTGATGTCGCATTAATTATATCATCTCTTGTTAAATCCCTGTCATTACACGCAAGCCCCGCCGGTAAAAATCCAAGTTTTTTAGTGCATTGACCAGCTACAGATGGAACAATACGTGCATTACCCCAGCTCATTATAAATCTAAATCTATCAATACCATCCATATTTGGAGCTTTATTACCGTTTGTGTCAATGACAAACCAAGCGCCATTACCGCGTCGATGCAGCCAGTAATAAACCGCATAACCGGATGGAGTTACAAATGAATTAAATCCAATATTACCATTTACCAACGCATCCATTACTGTATTATTGTCAACATTGTCAACCCAACATTCTTCTGAAGACGGAGCACACCTTTTAAGTGTTTTGATATTAGGCAAAAGATAGTTTTCAGCAAAGTAGTTGCTCAGTCTCTCTTGGTCGTCCAATGGTGTGAGATCCCAGCTATCTAAAGTTCCATGGACACTTTCAGCCATTCGTACTGCCTGATTTATCTCGCTGTAAGCCTTTTGTAATTGCGTTACAGTCTGTTTTTTACGGTAATTCGACATTAGCGTCGGCATTGTCATTGCGGCGACGACGCCAATTATGCCGAGTGTAATAAGAACTTCTGCCAATGTAAAACCTTTTTTCTTACTGACCTCACCTTTGCTATATTTATTGTTCATTGCGCGAGCGAGCAGAAGCTGTAGCCGGCTTGCGGAAGCGCAAGACGGCGGAATGCTGTTTAACGCGAGTGAGTAAGATATAACATTATTTTGGCCAGCTTGCAAGTGGGTTAATTTTTTACCTTTAAGCGGTGAAAACCCGAGAGCCCCCCCCCCCCAAGGATTGTCGTCTATTCATGCCTTTTTCCTCCTTTTTAACTCTTTAACTTATTAACTTTTTAACTAAATTATAACCTATTTTTCTTATTTTTTCAATAGTCTATGCCAAATAAACATCCGAAATCTCAAAAAACAAATACTGCTTTGTAAAATATGCAAGTTTGCCCGCCTCATTTGGGGTGTATTTACGCAAATCAACAGCGTATGAAAATCTCTTTGTATCCGCGTCTTTCTTTGTAAAGAATACATATATCAGCCCGTTTGTTAAAACATAATATTCGCCGCCAAAGTATAATTCATCCGTCAATTCATTTATACAAGTATCTTTAAAACATCTTTCTTTAAAGGTTTTGCTTTGCAGGTCAATAAACTCATCATCAAAAGGCAGATATTTTATATAAAGCGGTTTTTTACAAAGCCTGCTGTTATACCACTTTTTGACAACATAATCCGCATAAAAATTTACACGTGTTTTAACCCTCTCAAATTCTCTGTAATCATAGGTGTTGTACCCTAAAATCATTAAAAAAGGCAATATGACTTTTTCTCTGATTTCATCCTCTGTTAAGTGTTCAAAATCCATGACCGATTTAGAGTTTTTCAACACTGCAATATTACGGGACAAAACCCGCCTGTTAAGCTTGTATATAACCCTCTTGCAGAACAAGTAGAGCATGTACGAAAATACAAATACTAATATAAAAAGTAATACAGAAAACGTAACCATAATTATATTTTACCCTTTTTTGAAGAATTTGTAAACTATTACAAAACAACTTCACAAAAATTAAAAAAGCCTCTGTATTGCAGAGGCTTTAAACTTTTGGCATTAGTTCAAAATTATTTTGCCTGCAATTTGTTAACAGCTTTAGTTAATCTTGATTTTTTTCTTGCTGCTGTATTTTTGTGCAAAATACCTTTTGAAACAGCTTTATCACATAATTGATAAGCCTTAGATAAAGATGCATTTAAAAGTTCTTTATCTTCGCCTTGAGCGACTTCGAGAACTTTTTTAACAGCAGTTTTGATAGCTGATTTCATTGCAACATTTCTAAGCCTGTTTCTTTCTGCGATTAAAACTCTTTTTTTAGAAGATTTAATATTTGCCATTTAATTTTGCCTTTCTATTACTCTTACGCCCGTTTAATGACTCCGGGCACATTTGAGGATGTGAGTAATCTTATATTATGAGAAAAAAAATTCTTTTTCAAGCGTTTATTAATTTTAGTTACAAAACAGCAGTATTAAGTGTACCTCTCCACTTAAATGGGAATAGTTTATATGTTACAAAAAATTAAAATAAAATAATAATAATTAAAGTTTTTTCACTTCATAGCCGATAGAAAAAAACATAAAAGCAATTTTGAGGAGAAAATTAATGCCTGGAATAAGTTTTAACCCACAGCAGCAGCAAGCCATACAGGAATACAGACAACAAAATAATCTCGGATACGTGTTATCCGACGAAGCAGTTGTGCAGGAAATGATTAAAAACGGTAAATTACCGTCATGCTTTGGCGCGCTTGGACAACCTGTCAGTACAGAGGCTAAGCCTCCCGCTCAGAACGCACCGGCAAACTCCGCTTCTGA
>ULUL01021367.1_pt1 | contig 23524 bp, 23 predicted proteins | sample 1958481 | NCBI WGS metagenome assembly ULUL01 (sample SAMEA4835759, study PRJEB28245) | human gut metagenome | biome: gut microbiome; material: fecal sample | place: Denmark | collected 2008 | reverse complement strand
ATTTTTTTTGAACACTTGACCCTTATCAGGCCTCTCACAAATTGATACTTAATCAATTTGTCGGTAGAGTACTCTTACTACCTGAGTAGCAGACCTTGTATGGTCAAGTTTTCTCTCGCATGAACAAATGTACTATAAACATTTTTTAAAATCAAGACTTATTTTCTATTTATTTATTAAAAACTGTTACAAATTCCTTTTTTCTTTTAAATTTTATCGGCTTTGTTGCCGTTATTTATTATGGTTTACTTACGGTTTGTTAAGGACTCTTTAATGATTGTAATCGATACACAGATAGAAACTCTTCTAAAGCAGCTCGGTATCAGCCAAACGAAAATGGTTGAGCAGTACCCGATGATGTCTGTCGAAGAAATCGTTGAAGCCGAGGCTGCCTCTGGTAATCAGCAAGCCGTTCAATTTGCTGCTGATTTGTTTACCAACGTCGAAAAGCTAGTCGAAATCTTTAAACTCGCTGATCCTAACAACAAGTTTATTATTCTTTCCACTATGACCGCTGATAAGTTACAGGCTTTTATTCCGCTTTTGGAAGACCAGGATCTTTTGCAAGGCTTTTATTTTTTTACTGAAGACAAGTTGATGAAAATGCTTGAAGATTTACCGCCTGAACAGCTCGTAAATACCGTTTTTCAAATGTTTTCTGAAAAAGAAGTTATACAGCTTATGCCCGACGATGAATTGAATAAATTCCTGACAAGCACTGAGGTTGACAAGGATAACACTCTTAAACACCTTAAATCTATTCCTAACGAATATCTTATGCAAATGATTGAAAGCGTTACGGGAGAGGCGGTTGAGGGGGCTGATAACATTGATATGGTTAACAAAATTGCTCAATTTAATCCGCTTCAATATAAACAGGCGCTTACAACCATGGACCCAACTCAAAAACAAATTCTTACTTTGAATTTGGCTCACGAACACAAAGACCTGTATCAACTTTTTTCAGCAGATGCTTACACAGGCATTGTGCAAACCCAAAAGCAAAAGCCCGAAGTTGTAAAGGCAATGACAGTTATTGAGCGGGACGAAAAAGAAAAAATGCTTAAAGAATTACCTAACGACTTACTTTCAATTGTTTTGACACAAGTTGACGCAAGGGATTTTGCAGATATGCTGATAAATCGTTTTCCTGAAGTTCTGGCAGAGATTATAGCCTCTTAATAACCCCCCACATAGGTTAATCAGACTGGATATTGACAAATATTTCGTTATAATGTATGATGACACTACATCATTAGGGATTGATGGAATTAAGAATAAGGAAATAGATGGAAAAGAACATTAACTTACCGAAAGTGCTCACCAGCCGTGAGCTTTTGACCATTTATCTTGTTGCTAAAGGCTATGCAGACAATGAGATTGCTGTAATGATGAAAATCAGCGTACATACAGTCAGAGCATTTATGCACAGCGTCTTGAAAAAGCTGGACGCCAAAAATAGACCAAATGCCGTCTACAAAGCTATGATTGCAGGCATGATTACAGACAAGGCATTAATTGCTAAATACTATGAATAATGGCTTAATAGAACCTCATAAACTAGCGAAAGTGCTTTTTCGGTAAATAAAAACTTCATATTTTTCCGCTTGTGGAAGGACGAAAGCCTAAATTCACGGACAGTTATTGAGTTTAAGAAATTCACGGAAATATAAATCAGGCCTGCTGGTTTTTCTGTGCTTTCCGCGCCGGGGCCGGCAATTCCTGTCGTGCACACGCAGACATCGGCGTTGGTAAGTTTTTTCAAACCTTCTGCCATTTCAAAAGCGCATTGGGAACTTACGGCACCAAAATTTTTCAGAGTTTCTTCTTTAACTCCAAGATAGCGTTGTTTTGCGGTGTTTGCGTAGACTACATGGCTTTCGTTAAGATACTGAGAGCTTCCGGGTATATCGGTCAGCCTTGAAGCAAGTAACCCTCCTGTGCAGCTTTCGGCTGTAGATATAGTAAGCTTTTTATCTTTCAAAATTTCTGCAACTTTTTTTAACTTATTATCGAACATTACGGATTAATTTAAACACAATAAAATATTTTTATCAATTATAATATTTACCTAAAACGTTAAACTTTTTTTACAAGTATTTTAATTTTGCAGGCGTTTGTAATATCATGGTGTAAAACTCAGGAGAAGTCATGGCATTTACGAAAGACAAAAAAGAAAATCCCAATAAAGAAAAAGATTTACACCTTATACCACAGAACACAGAAGCGGAAGAGGCTGTACTGGGCGCGATTTTGGTTAATCCGGTTGTGATTACCAAGGTTGTTGAGGGCTTAAAGCCGGAAAGCTTTTACAAACCCGCTCACAGATACGTTTACGAAGCCATGCTGCAACTTTTCAACTCCAATGAAAAAATTGATATTGTATCGGTTTCTAACGTCCTTGACTACAGCTCCAAGCTTGAAACAGTAGGCGGAAGACCTTTTATCAATGACCTTGCTCTGAATGCCATCACAACTTCAAATATCGAATATTATTCAAAAATCATTCAGGAAAAAGCGATTAAAAGAGCCTTAATCAACGCTGGAAGCGAAATAGTATCTTTTGGATACGATGTGAACCCTATTGATCAATCGCTCGATCAGGCTGAAAAACTTATCTTTGACATTGCCTCCAAAAAAGCAACAACCGACCTTGTTCACGTCAAAGATCTGGTTTTGAACACTTATGAAAAAATCGAATACAGATACGAGCATAAAGATGAATTGCTGGGGGTTCCGACGAATTTTTACGAGCTTGACACGATGACAAGCGGTTTGCAAAAATCTGATTTAATTATTCTTGCAGCGCGGCCTTCAATGGGTAAAACCGCATTCGCACTGAACATCGCCCAGAATGTCGCGATTAAAGCACAAGTGCCGGTCGCAATATTTTCTCTTGAAATGTCAAAGGAACAGTTGGTTCAACGTATGCTCTGTTCAGAAGCCGAAGTCGATACCCAGCGCTTGAAAACCGGACATATGCAAAGCAAAGATTGGGAAAAACTTGCCGATGCAATGAATTCATTTGCACAAGCGCCGATTTATATTGACGACACCTCAGGATGTACTTTAACCGACATCCGCGCAAAGTGCCGCCGCTTGAAAATGGAAGAAAAAAATCTCGGCCTTGTCGTAATCGACTACCTTCAATTGATGGAAAGCTCAGGCAGAGAAGACCGTATGCAGCAGATTTCCGCCATATCAAGAGGCTTGAAAACATTAGCACGTGAGCTTGATGTGCCTGTAATTGCGCTTTCTCAGCTTTCCCGCGCCGTCGAAAGCCGTACTGATAAACGCCCGATGCTTTCAGACTTGAGAGAATCCGGCGCAATCGAACAAGATGCCGATATTGTTATGTTTATCTACCGCGACGAGTACTACCGCAAAGCCGATGGCGAAGAAGAAGAAGCTATGAAAGCCCAAAATAAAGGCGAATCAGAAATTATTATAGCAAAACACCGTAACGGCCCGGTTGGAACTGTTAAATTACTCTTCCAAGGCAACATTACAAAATTCAAAAATCCGATTAAAACCGACGCATTTTAGTTTTTATGCTATAATTTTTCTATGGAGTAAGATAAGGAGTAAGGGATGAAATTTTTTGTAAAAAAGGAAGATTTATATAACGGTATTAAACTAGTCGAGCGCGCAACAAGCATGAAAGCTTTACAGCCGGTGCTTTTGAACATCTACATCGAAACAATCGACAAAGGCACTATCAAACTTGTTGCAACAGACCTTGATTTGACAGTAATAGCGCTTGTCGACGCTCAGGTTGAAGAAGAAGGTAAAATCACGCTTCCTTCAAAAACTCTTAACGAAATTGTTTCAAAACTCGGCGATAAACTTATTACTTTTGAGATGAAACCAGACGAAACCTCTGTAAATATCACTTGTCAAAATTCAAAATTCGATATAATCGGAATTTCAGCAAACGAATTTCCGCCGGAAGTTCACAACGTTGAGCTTAACGCGGAAAACAGCTTTGAAATTGCTGTTAAACCTTTGACAAAGGCCGTACGTCAAGCAGGTTTTGCCGCAGCGAATTACGAGGCATCAAATCTTCTTTCAGGTATAGTCTGCGACATTTCCGGAAGCCAGCTTGAAATCGCGTCAACTGACGGAAACAGGCTTGCGCGTGTAAGAGAAAAAATTGATAACAAAGACAATGTTACGAACCAATTGATTATCCCTTCACGCACGCTGAATGAATTCATTAAGATGAGCGCGCTTATCGAAGACGAAAACGTAAAAATTTACACCGAAAGAACAAAGTTAATCATCAAAAGCGAAAGAACAACCACAATTTCAAGACTTTTGGAAGGCCAATTCCCGAAATACAACCAGCTTATACCGGCAGAAAGTCCGAAAGAAGCACTTGTATCAGTCCCGGAATTAATCGGAGCGTTAGAGCGTGTATCAATCATGGTTAACGACAAAACAAGTATTGTAAAACTATATTTTTCACAAGGCAAGTTGAAACTCACAGCAGACACGCCGGATTCAGGTAAATCAGAAGACGAACTTGATATTGTTTATAATGCGGAAGATTTGGAAATAGCATTCAATTACAAATTCGTGCTGGAAGCTTTGAAAAACATGGATTGCGACAATGTAAAAATCGGCTTAAACACAGGATTATCAGCGACAGTTTTCCGTCCGGACTGCGAAGACGACTTTGTATGCTTGATTATGCCGGTGCAAATAAAACAATAACCCCAAAACAAATATTAATAATAAATCCTGTAAACACATGGTGCTGTTGCAGGATTTATTGCTATGATAAGAAAGAGGGTAAGCCCTGTATCATTAACTTATCTTAGCGGCACGAACTGTAAATTTGCTAACCGTTAAGAAAGGGGGTGATAATGTGGTTATAAATCAAATAGAACTAGCAATCATTTTTCTAATGATGCTAGCTCTAAAAAACAAATAACTTAGGGCTTTTAAAGAGAGGAGTGCAATCCTCTCGCCCTTTCTTTTATTATAAACTATTTTTCAAAAATTTCAACCCCTTTTGCAGAATTGTGGTACAATATTAAAAAAAGGGAAAATTATGAAAGAAAAAGCTTTATTTTATTTCAATAACGGTTACTCATGCTCTGAAAGTATTATAAAAGCGGCGATTGATGAAGGTTTATGCGATCCGATACTTTTGTCATGCGCAACTTCTTTTTCCGGTGGAATGAGCTTGGGGTGCGTTTGCGGAACCGTTGCTGCAGCACAAATCATATCAGGATTTCACTTTGGACGCGCTAATATAAACGGTAATGAAGTTTCAGCGCGCGAAAAGGCCGCTTTCATTGTCGAGGAATTTAAAAAGCGTAACAAAGTTACCTGCTGTAAAGTTTTATCCGGCGGGTTAAGCGGCGCTGACAGAAAACAACGATGCTCTAAATACGTTGCTGATGTGTGCGAAATCTTAGATGAAGTCCTTAAAGTAAAGGTTTAGAAAAGTGCAAAATATTATTGCAATATTCATTGGCGGCGGATGCGGAGCGGTTTGCCGTTTTATAACCGGAATTCTGGCTGTGAGATATTTGAGCGTTAATCTTCCTGTGGCAACTTTTGCCGTAAACTTTGTTGGAAGTTTTCTTCTTGGATTTCTCTATGCCTTTTTTATGGAAAGGCCTGAAATCAGTCCGGCTGTGAAATTCGCTCTTACAGCGGGTTTTTGTGGAGGTTTGACGACTTTCAGCACTTTCTCTTTGGAAGTTTTTGAAATGATTAAGAATGTACAAATTTTTCAAGCGTTTGCGTATGTTGTTTTAAGCCTGGCAATTTGCTTGAGTGCAGTATGGATAGGAGTGAATTGTGCCAAAATCTTTTAAATTTGATAAACTGAATTTTTTAACTGCCGGAATGCCGCTAACAACAGGAAAAGGCAGTTACACGCGGGCGCTGGAGATATTGAACGAAATGGACCTTGACGGAATGGAATTGGAATTCGTTCACGGCGTCAGGATGAGCGATGAGACAAGAAAACTTGTTAATGAGCAGGCTAAAACCCGTAACCTTGTGCTGTCAGCCCACGCGCCGTTTTACGTAAATCTCAATGCGCGCGAGAAAGAAAAAGTTGAAGCGAGCGCACTAAGAATAATTGAAACAGCCGCGGCTGCACGTGATACCGGGGCGTTCAGCATAACTTTTCACGCTGCGTATTACCTCGGAAACGACAAGGAAGCCGTTTATAATCAGGTTAAATCACAAATTCAATTTATTGTTGAAGCCCTTGAGCAGGATTTAAACGTCTGGATTAGGCCCGAAACTACCGGAAAAGGTACCCAGTGGGGCGATTTGGAGGAAGTTATCCGTCTTTCAAATGATTTTGAAAAGGTTTTGCCTTGTATAGATTTTTCGCATCTTCACGCGCGCTCTGTGGGCGAATACAACACTTATGATGAATTTTCATATATTTTGGAAAAGCTGGAAAAAGAAATCGGCCGGTATGCTTTAGATAATTTCCACGGGCACTTGGCCGGGATTGACTACGGCCCCAAAGGCGAAAGAAGCCATCTTGAACTTGAAAAGTCCGATATGAATTACAAAGATTTGCTGAAAGCACTTAAAAATTTTGAGGTAAAAGGCGCACTTGTGTGCGAAAGCCCAAACATTGAAGAAGATGCTAAGCTTTTAAAAGAATACTATCTTACGCTATAAGTTATCTATGGCTGAAAGGTAGGATTTTCATATTTAATTTTTGGACATCGTGCTGCTTGTCAGGAAGCTCATAGCATTTAATACAGCGTGCTTCATAGGTTTCGTCGCCGCCTATCATAATCAGCGGTGAATTCTTGTCTGCGGGTTTTCCGTCAATAAGCCTTTGGGTACGTGTAGCGTGCTCACAGCCGCACTTCATGCAAACAGCGTGAAGCTTATCCACAGTTGTTGCAAGGCACAAAAGCTGCGGCATTGAGCCGAAAGGTTCTGCCTTAAAATCAAGTTCCAAACCGGTTCCAATAACTTTTTTACCTTCGTCCATAAGTTTTGCAATAACTTTTGTAATATTGTTGTCAAAAAATTGTAATTCATCAATCGCAACGACTTCGTCGTCGGGCTTTACCAGGCTAAGGATTTGAATTGAGTGTTTAACTTTAATTGCATCGAGCCAGAGGCCGTTGCGGGATTCTATGTAATCGCCTTTTGCACGGGTATCGACGTCCGGTGAAATTACTTTTACTTTTTTCTTTGCGATAATGCAGCGTCTGATACGGCGCAATAATTCTTCCGTTTTTCCGCAGCTCATCGGACCCGTTATTAATTCAAAACTGTAGCCTTCCATTATTAAACTTTCCCCTGTTCAAAAAATATAATCTTCAACTGTTTTTATTATAATCCCCTGACAAATATTTTGAAAGTTAATATTTGTTAAATTTTAGTGAATTTTATAAATCGAAGATGAACTGAGTACTTTATCTTTTAACTTTTTCCAGCCTTTGCCGTAGAAGTATTTCAACTGTTCTGGGAATTGTTCTTCAATATCAATGAGGTACATGTCATGTACAATAAATTCCTTCATCAAAAAAACAATGTCTTTATTTTTTGTCCAAATTGAGGTTACGTATTCGTGTTTGACTGAATCTATTTTTCCAAAGAGGCCTTCGGCGTTGTCGGATGTGATGAAAACCATTCTTCCGCCTATACTGTGTTCGATTTCACGCGCGCCGGAGTGGTGGAAAAGTGTTGAAAAAATACAGTCAAATTCATCATATCCCACAATTTTTATGTCAACCCCGCGATGGTATGCTTCTAATAAATGGCTTTCAACATATTTGAAATCGGCAGACCAAATTTCAAGATAGATTTCTTTTCTGGCATTTTTAATTATTTCAATAAGCTTTTCACGGATAGCGCCTGTGCCGTTGACGGTGAAAATCGGCTCGGTGTAGTCGTCCTTTACGGAAGGAAGCTTTTTTTCTAAAAAATCGAGGGTGGATGTAATTTTTCTTTTGTATCGCTTTGTAAGCTCTTTTGGCTTGATGGGGGTGTAAGTTACGGGTTTTGTATTTGAACTCATTACGACAGAGGCGTTTTCAAGGGCTTTTAAGGTATCATAAGCACGCGACTGCGGAATGTCTGCAAGCTTGCTTATTTCATAACCCGTTGCAGGATATTTTTTCAAAAGCGCAAGGTAAACCTTTGCCTCATAACTGTTAAGGCCGATTTCTTTCAAACGTTCTATAATTTCATCCATAAATGAATTTTAGCAAATTGCGCAGGGTTGTGCAAGTTATTTTTTAAATATATTTTTAACCTTGCACCTGTTGCAGTCTTTTTGGTGAATTTCTTCGCTGTAAGCAGGCTGGCTTATTTTGCACCCAAAAGGTCTTAAATCACCTTGTTTTCTTCCGTACTTTTGTACTTTTTGATACTTTTTCAAATCATGCCGGCGAAGTGTTATAACCATATCATACTTTGTTTTTTGGTCGTGGTTAAGGATTTGTTCAAACTTTTTATCACACTTGTTGGCAATTTTTTTAATTTCTTTTTTTGTTTTTTCAACCTGGCGCTGTTTTAGCAGAATATCTTTTTTAGAACACTTGCCGTCTATCAATTCCTGTAGTTCTTTTTTTTGAATGCAGAGAGTGCCAATTAGAGGCTCTATCTGTTCGTAACGTTCTTTTTCCATTTCTTCAGCGCACTTGAGCTGTTTTGGGGTTAAATTCAGGGAATTATAAATAGTAATCCTGTCTTTTCTAATTTTGTCCATTAATATATATGCGTAGCTTTCTTTTTCTATTTTTATAACATCTCCCTCTTGCGTCTGCTCAACGCGGCAGGCTGCAAAGGTGCATTGTGCGCATAAAATTATACACAAGATTAAAAGAAATTTAGTCTTCATCTTCTCTCCCTCGTATCTGATAGAATTATTTTTACATATAAATTTTTAAAATACAAGAAATTTATATTTGTTGTAGACTGATTTTATGGACGAAATGAATTTGAGAAATTACGCATACTTAGGCGACGCTGTGTGGGAGCTGTTTATAAGAGAAATTACGGTAAACCTCACGGGCAATGCCAAAAAACTTCATGCAATTACCACAGCAAAGGTTAAGGGGGCATTTCAGGCGGAACTTTTGAAATCAATAGAGGATGAACTGACACCGGATGAAATAGAAATCGCACGCCGCGGCCGCAACCTTCCGATACCAATAGGCCGCAAATCCTGTCAAAATGAATATCGTCAGGCAACAGCTTTTGAAACCTTAATCGGTCTTTGGTACCTCAAAGACAAAAAACGCCTTGAGTATTTTTTGGATAGATTTAAACAAAATTTTGTATTTTAAATATAAAATCTTTTTTCATCCAAAGATGATTTTTCAAAATCTTTAACATTTTCATTTACAACAAACTGCAAAATAGGAATTTCCTTTCCGGATTTAGGCGGCTCAGGTTTTTTAAAATTCCTGATTTCTTCCAATTTTTTGTTCTGTTCTTCGATAATAATTTCGAGTTTTGTGTCATTTTCAAACTTTTCACTGAAGTGCTTGTTGTAAAAATTTTCCAAATCAGCGGAATAGCTTTTTAAAGTTTTGTTGTAATCCTGTTTGAATTTTTTGTAATTTTTATCTAAGTCTTCAATTTCGTAATCCGGAACGACAAAATCTTTAATAGCCTGGCGGATTTTGGCCTTGTGTTTATGATAAAAGTAAATGCTTTCTTCAAGCTTTTGCAGCTCTTTGGGGTTTACTGAACTTTGCTCTCCGCAAAGATACCTGTCGATATCTCCCGAAAGTTTTTCCGCTTCAACGTGCGGTATCAAATCATAAAGCTGTTTAGACTGGTTTATCATAAAAGAAGTATTTTCAAGCGGCGTGCCTTTAGTTACATCAATATGCGTAAATCTCATTCTCAGAAGGCTTTTTGTATTATGAGCGTAGTTGTCCAGCAGTTCCAGCCTTTTGATTTCCGGTGTCGGCTCGAAAACTTTGGACATTTCTTTGTATTCTTTTTCAAAGTTAAGTTTTTTAGACTTGCCGGCCAATGAGTTATACTCGCTTCTGTTTTTCTTAAATTGATTGTATAATTCAAGCCTTTTGTTTACTGTTTGGAAAATTTTGCCGTTTTCAGCGTTTTGTGGTGAATTTACAATGTTTTGAATTTTTGTATGATAATGTTCTCTAATCGCATTAATATCCATCATCATTTGATAGTTGAATTCTGCGTCCACAAAATCATCGTAACTTTCTTCCAAAAACGGATTAATAAGATACTCCTGCTTACCGCGCATAATGCCTTTTTCCGTATTACTGGCAAATGACGGGAAAAAACCGTCAGAAGAATTTTCTAAATTTGTTTTCTTTTGAATAGGGGTTGAATTGTATTTTGTATAAAAATTAATTGGCTGTATCGTTATTCTCATAAATTTTTTCAGAAGTATTCATGTTGTGTAACTCAATAAGGTTTTTGTCTTTGTCGAAAGTCATGCGTAAATCACCGTAATCGCTGTTTGAATTATCAGTGAATTTTAAAACTTGTTTTCCGTCAAATGAATAATCAACGGTTTTTGAAACTTCGTTTTTATCATTGAATTCGCAAATATATTCCAAAGACCCGTTGGCTCTGTAAGATGTTGTTTTTGTTTGTTTTTCTTGCTCAAAATCTCTTACAAAAACAGAGCCGTCTTCATCAAATGAAACTGATTGTAAAAGTTTTTCGCCGTTGAAAGTATTAATTTCTTCAACATTTTTGCCTGACAAGTCAATTTCATAAACTACTTTTTTATCGCCGTCTTTTACGGTAATGCTTTCTAAAGAGTTGTCAGAGCGGAATTTCTTTTCACCGTCGAGCTTGGAAACATCAGGTTTTTCAACTTTATTGGACGGTTTAAGAGAAATATTATCAGGAGTAATATTGTAAGGATTTTTCAAAGATTTGTTCTCAAGCAGAATGGTTTTTTGCGCCTTACCGTCTTTGAATGAAGTTCTTTTAAACGGCGGCAGATTTTCGTCTGTAAATTCAGCAATTTCTTCAACTTTTCCGTTTTCGTCCAGATAATATCTTTTCATTTCGCCGGAGTTGGTATCCTGAACGCTGACTTGCATAAGCTGGTCTTTTAAAAAGAAGTAATCATTAGAAATAATTTTGTTATCTTGAATCAATTTTGCGTCAGAAATTTTTCCGTCAAGAAAAGAGAATTTTCTATGAGGAGAACCGTTTTTGTCAAATTCAATAACGTAAGCATTCTGATTATTATTAAAGAAGCTGTCTTTGCGCAAAGGAAGCCCTGTGTTGTTGTCGCGTGTAATTATGGAAGCCGGCTTGCCTTTATAAAAATAATATTCTTTAGAGGTATCTTCGCCTTTAACGCGGATGGCTTGGAGTTTTCCTTCACTGTTTAGAATTCTGTCGCCGGAAAGGGTTTCAATCTCATCGCCTTTGAGCGTTGCAGGAGAAGGAATATCCTTGATTACAAACTCATCAACGGATGAATCGAGCGGCTTTGGCGCCTCCTTAACCATAGGAGCATTGTAAGCCGCAAGAGCTTCATTCCCGCTCATGTTAACGTTAGTGGTAAGATAAGGAGTATTCTGTTTAAATTTTTCTAAAAGATTGTCAGATGTAAAGTTAATGCTGTTTGTACTGTTAGAGCCGGAAAATCCAATTTTATTAATCATAAATTTCTCCTAAGATATAAATATTAAACCATCTAAATTAAGAAATTGACAAAAAAAAGCAAAAATGTAACGAAATATGAAAATAAAAAATAAAAAAAGGTCTTTACAAAAAAAAATCAGCATGTAAAATAAATATTGTGGCTAATAAAAGTCATTGGGAAACCTCAATTGCTCCAGCGAAGCCGGGAGGCAGAGCGAAGTAGAATTTAGACTCTACCAATTGAGATGACAACAAAATATTAACAAATCCATGGGGGATTAGCTCAATTGCCCAGCGAAGCCGAGAGGCAGAGCGAAGTAGAATTTAGGCTCTACCAATTGAGATGACAACAAAATATTAACAAATCCGTGGGGGATTAGCTCAATTGGTAGAGCACCTGCTTTGCACGCAGGGGGTTAGGAGTTCGAGTCTCCTATTCTCCACCATTAAAAAAGACACCTTGTATGGTGTCTTTTTTAATGTCTACTGTCATGTGTCATGGTTTTTGAGAAAAAGTATCGCGAGTTTGACATGTAAGTAGGAAAGTTTTTGACAAAAAATACTTATTATTAAAAAGATTTTGAAAAAATTTAAACGGTATTTAAATACCGTTTAACAACTGTTTAATAAATGTTCAAAAATTACATATTTTCAATATACCAATTAGAATTTCCAAAGTGATTGAAGTTCCATTGTAATTGGAAGTAGAAATTGTATTCCATAGAGTTATCATCTTTAAAGTTATAAGAATACTTATTTAGCTGTGTTCTACGATAACTTTCAAAAGCAGTCCTGATTTCTTTTGCAAACTTTTTTCTAAATTCAGGATAAGTTATTTCTAAAGTTTCTCGTGTCAGCTTATTTTTCAAAATCATCTTCAAACCCTCTTATATTATCAAGCTCTATATTGTACCTTTTGCCTTGTTTATCAACACAAGTTGCGTAATCTACCTCTGCATCGACAAACTTATTTTTCCAAATACAAATCAGCAATCCGATTTCTTGTGTTTTTAAATTCAAAACCTTTGTTCCATAAAGTGCATAGTCTTTTTCTGTCATTCTTCACTCCTTTCAAGTATCAAATCTGAATAAATATCATCACGCTTTTGTGGGTCTATTAAAAACTCCTTCAAGAATACAAATCTTTCTTTGTATGCGTTTTCACAAATTACAGTGTCGAAGTTGTAGAAACCAATTACTTTGTAATACTCATTATCAGAGTTTTCAAAACCTTTAATCTTTTTAAGTTTGTATTTTTTGCCTAATTCAATCATTGCTACCTCTTATCAGCAATGACATTCATCACTCTTAATGAGTAAAATATCAAGCAAACTCTTTCTAAATGTATCATTCAGACACAATTCATTTTTCGAACACTTTTTGAACGGTATTTAAACAAGAGTTAAATACCATCTAAAAATTTTTGTTGTCAGGATAATTTATAAAATAAGCGTTTATAGTATCAGAATCTCGCCTTAAATTCTTAACTATTGGAGTAAGATTGTCTAACTCTTCAATCTCTTGTTGTGTCCTGCAAAAATAATCAATAACAGTAACTGTATTATAAATCCGCTCAGCTAGTTTTTCTAACTTCCTAAAATCTTTTTGTTTAATTCTGTATTTCTTGCTTTTACTCATACGACCTCCTTTTTAGGTGTCGTATTCATCACTCGAAAGATATTAAATATCAAGACAAATTATTACTTATTATAAAAGAATTAAACAAGAAGAAAAAAGGCTGGAATGGCTTAAGTAGATTATTATCTCCCATTAGCACATTTTATGACAATGATTCTGCTGTTATTGGCACAAATCTTGATTATGCTACAATTCATCAACTTGGAGGTCAAGCCGGTAAAAATCAATCTGTAACTATACCTGCAAGACCATATTTGCAATTAACTGATGAAAATTTTAAGGAAATATTAGAAGAAACTGAAAGATTTTTGAAATAAAGTTACTTGCATGATGTTTTCTTGCATTTAGGACAACTTTCAAATATATCATCTTTAACTGCATAATAATCAGGAATACAAATAGTTTTATTTTCGCAAATAATTGTGTTAATTGCAAGACAACCGGAATTATCTAATCTGAATAAAATTTTGTCATATTCTAAATTTTCAGGATTATAAATATATATTGAATTTATGTCTTGTTTATATTTGCCAGGTTCATTCTCTTTATTTTGTGCTATATCAATTATAATTTTCCATAAATTTACAGGTTCAGCACTATTACAATATTGTATAATATTTTCAAGTTTATCTTCTTTTATTTTTTTTAAATATAGTCCATGTTTTTTACATTTAAAGAATTCATCAATTTCGCCAAACTGAAATTTATATGAATATTTGCCACATGTATATGGTAATACGCAATATTCTGTTACATCAACATCTTGTACTTTTGTTGTTCTCAAAAGTTCTAAAATATTAGTATATAACATATAGAGATTATCTGTGCTTGAATTATTGCCATAAACTTGCGCTTCATTTGTATTGTCATGAATCAAGTTGTATATCCCGCCAAATTTTTCATTTCCATATACAATAATCCCTCTATTTAAAATAACAATACAATTACACCAATGTTCTTTAGGATTATTTTGTGCAAATAATCTTGTCTCATTAATTATATCTTTCCATTCTAAATCACTATCATAAGCAAATAATATTCCAAAACCTCTATCTGATTTTGGTTTCCCCATGACTATTTCACATTGTATTTGCTTTCTTTTTAATCTTTTATATGAGGCAATATTTTCTAATCCCTTTTTTAGTTCTCTTTTGGTCAGTTTGGATTTTACTTGCATAACACCATAAACAGTTTCAACCGGAAATACTTTATATTGACCTTTTCTATTCATTAATTCTATATTGTTAAAATAATCATAAAATACAACATCCATTTCTTGACTTATGTGCCCTGAAGTTGAAGCAATACGAACCTTATTTCCTGAAACACCGTATTTTTTAGGAAGTAAATTGTTTGATTGTAAAAAATTTGTTATATCGAATTCTTTTAAATCCCCATTATCTCTTACATGCTTTATATCATTATTTCTTTTAAATTCAGAAAGCATATCCTCTTGAAAATAACTAAATTCTCTAGCTACACCTAAAAATTCATTTGTTTTCGATTTTAAATTATAGCTTGCTTTTTTGTATAAATTAATTGTATTTTCTAATGGTTCATGTTTTTCTTTTTTCATTATTCCCTCAAATACCGTAATTGCTATATTCTTCTTCTGACATTGAGAAGTTTTGGTCTATTACTAATATTTCATCATATGTAAGATTGTAGAGTTTATAAACCAAAATATCTATTTGATTTTCATAGTCTTGTATCTTTTGTAACTCATTATTTCCAGTTGCTTCAAGACAAGACAAAAGCTTTAAAACTATTATTTTAATGTTATTTGCAAACTCAGAACTTATATTAGGTAAAGGAAATTCTTTTATGTCTTTAACTAATATTTTTGGGAATGCTCCCTTTACTGCTTTAGGAGAATTATTAAAATGATAAAATGTTGCTAATTTAGAATTTAATATTCCCAAAAGGATTTCTGCCATATTATTATTGTCTTTTATTATTAGTATAGAAGGATCATTATATAATTCTTCAGAAGTTAACGCAGCATATATCGAGGGATTTGTTATTTCTCTAATTAAAATTCTCTTATCAACAAAAAATTTTGGATCACGAGGATTTGCAATCCCTTCGCAATAATCAATATATTCTTGCCGATTCCATGTTACGATATATCTTTTTACATCGGCACCCCAAAGCCATTTTTTTAAATTTTCCTTAATTTTGGAAGTATAGTGAAATGCTCTGTTTTTAATAATTTCCGTTGATTGTCCTCTATACTTATCATAAGCAATTAAACCTTGACTAATTTCAGGGAAATAATTTATTAAATTAATGGATGTTTCTTTTATCTTTGAAATTATCTTAATTATTTTCTCGTCCAATAGAAATGCTAAACTCCAATTTTGATTCATTTCTAAAATAGACTTAGTAGATATTTTTAATAAAGGATTTTTTATCAAATCTGCAAAACAAAGAATATTCGTTGTTTTTCTATAACCTACCTCGTTAGAGATTCCTTTTTGAAATAAGTTAATAGTATTTCTTACCGTTGCAGATTCAAAAATTTCAAATTTTGAGCAATCAAGAATTTCTTTTATAGACCAAGTATTTAATAATTTAGTCCTGTATTTTTCGGCAAAAGTATTAAATAACCATGTATTTGGAATAATATAGGATAGTGTTGCTCTATTTTTTAATAAATTATTAGATAACTCTATGAAATAATAGTATATTTCATAGTCTGGAACTTTGCCCAATTCGATTTCAACACTTTTTCTATAATCACCTTTTATTGAAACTCCATATGGAGGATTACCTATAACAACATCGAAGCCACCTCCTTCAAACGCATCTGCAAAAAACAGTTTCCAAGGGAAGAAATTCCTGTTTTCTTTATTTTGTGCAAAATTTCTAATTTTTTCTTCATAAAATTTTTTGGGTTTGCCTTCTATTTCTGCTTTTTCTTCAAACTTTGTTTTAACAAGTTCAACAATTAAATCTTCTATTTCTTGTTTTATTTCACCTTTTTTTGTCGCATATGGGGTTTTTAAAAATTCATTTTGTTTTTGAGATATTTTTTCAGTTATTTTTTCACTTTTTGATGCAAACAAATCAAGTTGCTTTTCTGTAGGCTGATTGGCTACTATTTCATCAAAATCAATACCTTCATAGCTAGTAATTAGCGAGTTACCCTGCATTATTTTATAATCAAGGTTAGGTAGTGGTCTTATGTTTTTAATATCCTCTTCATCTACAACCAAAGATAACCAGAACCTTAATTTTGCAATTTCGACTGCTCCAGGGTCTATATCTACGCCATATATGGAATTTTCTATAGCATTTCTTTTTAGTGTATAAGTTGGTCTGTCCGGAGTATTTAAAACATCATTCAAGGCTACCCTAGCCCTTACAATTTCATTCATCATTCCTACAGGGAAAGCCCCTGAGCCGATTGCAGGGTCACAAACTTTTATATCATTTAAAGCATTATCTATTATTTTGGCATTATTTTTAATAGATTCAGGTAATTCTGCATTTACATCTTTATTTGAATATGTAGAATCACCTTTTTTTATTAAATAATTAATGTCATCTTTTGAAATTATTTCTTCTAAAACTTCTTGAGTTAATTTTAACTGCTCTTTTTCTTTTTTTGTTTTTAAGAGCTTTAACTGTTTTTCTTTTTCTTCTATAGTTAAAGGAACCTCTTTAATGTTAATCTTGTTATATAGATAATTAATCAAGCTTTCTTGACACATATAGTGTACGATTTCTCGAGGAGTATAAAAAGCTCCGTTACCTTTTCTAATGTTTTCTGGAAGCAAGTTTTCAAAAACTTTACCAAGCATTTCAGGATCAATTGCAACTTCTTTTTCTAAAGGCTCGTCTTCCTTTACCGTAAAATTATATAAATCAAAAGTATCAAATATTTCTTTAAATAGATTGTTGTCTATTGTTAAATTGGTTCTTTCATATTCATATCCGTTTACCGGTTCAAATAAACCGCCATTTAAAAAAGGTATTCTGCAATTTAGCTTGTCAAACCAAGCTCCGACACCTCTATCTGTTGCCAATGCTTCATAGAATAAATGTTCTAAGACATCATTAAAGAAATTATTATATTCGCAATATTTTTTGTTAAATAGATTTCTAAGAAATTTCTTATCGCCCTGTCCCCAGTTTTCATCTTTTTTTACACCAAGCCAACCTTTTTTTTGAATAAAGTATAAAAATACAAGTTGCCCTAATGTTTTTTTAGCAAAATCATCCAGATTTATATTATGTTTATTAAAATCTTCGAAAACTTCTTTATCGGTATCTTTAAGTTTTTGCAGTTCTGTTACAAGTTTTTGATAAAGATTTTTATACTTATCAAAGAATTCTTTTGAAACTTTTTCGATATCAAATGCCAGAACTAAATCTTCGATTGTAATTGGCTCGCCTTTTGAAGATTTTTCAAGGCAAGTGAAAAATTGCTTTTGTGCAGTATGAGTATCTTCATTTGCACCTACCAAAAAGGAAAATCTCTTTGCAGGAGTTAGCTCTACAGAAGTTTTTCTTTTTTTCTTGCCATTAGCATCCTCAATTATTTCTGTCACATAATTCATTTGGATTAATGAAAAACGCCAGTCAGGAGAGATATTACCGTTTTCATCTTCTGATATAAAAGCAACTAATGCTGCATCTTTTTGGTAGCTTCTACTCCCGTTTAGATATCTCGCTATAAAATTACGTTGTGCTGTTCTTGCTCTATCAATAGAAGTTGTTTTTTTGAGTTTTACAACTAATACATCAAGCACTTTTTCCTCGTTATACTCTTGAGAAATGTAGTTATATTTTGCAATTCGTTTTGCACTTCTGATAAAATCATTATAAGTTTGTGGCAGTTGAATTCTGTGTTCAATTTCAGAACTCAAGTTGGCATTTGGGAGTAATTCTGAAATAAATATTTTAAAATCATCTTCATTATATTCTTTATTAAAAGTATCCTTTACAATAGTTGCATTAACAGTGTTTACCATTACTCTCCTTTTTTATATAAAAATTCGGACAACACAATCTCTCTTTTTTGAGAAGTTTTTTCGGACTTATTTTTCTCATCTTGATATAAATAGATATCAGGAACAATTGATTTTATGCCTGCTAGTAATTTAATATCGTCAAATTCATTTTCAAAGAAATTATTTAACTTTTTAGCTATTGCATCTGCAATTTTTCTGTTTCCAAATGCATTGATTACAGTCTGCAAATAAACTTTTTCATCTTGTGTATATTTTGGACAATTTAAAAGCCCCTTTAAATCTTTAACTATTTTGTCCATTTTAGAGCGACCCTTTCTTACCATCATCGGCTCAGTATCAATAGGCTGCCCAAATAATTCTTTGTTTTTAGCAAGAAAATCAAAATATCTGTTTGGAAGTTGTTTCATTTTTTCATTAGGTTCGCATTCAAAATATTTAACAGCCTCATCAAAAGGTATTTCAACAGACGCATCTCCCTTTGTAATACAGAATTTGCGTAATTTACCTTTTCTAAAGAAGGTAATTAAGGAATCAGAAGAAATATCATCATAATCTTTTGCAGTCCTTATTTTCTTGGGAAGTTCAGCTATTTTTGCATACAAGTCAGTTTTTTTATCTCTTATATTTCTTAATATAGAAATATATTTTAACTCTGGGCTTTCTTCATCATCTTCATTAAATGTTTCTTTGGATTTTAGAGTCCTGTATAACTGTTCCCCTCTTAAATTATATGATTCAACTTCTTCCTCTTCGCTTAAATATTTTGCATCTTCACCTAAAGCATTATGAAAGGCTTGAATTTTTGCAATAATACTATTTTCAAGTCCCAATTGTTTATCGGTTTCCGATGTTGGGAAAAAGTTAAAAATATAGACCTTGTCGTGTTTTGTCCCAACACGGTTAACACGCCCTACTCTTTGCAGGACTCTGGTTGGATTCCAAGGTAAGTCATAATTTACTATAATATTTGAACGATGCAGGTTTATACCTTCTGCCAATACATCGGTTGTTATTAATAATTTAATTTTATCTTCTTGTTCATATTCTTTTTGATTTGGGTCATAGTTATATTTTATAACATCTTTTAATTCATCTTTTTGCCCTGAAGAATAATATAATACAGAATCTCCATATTCATCTTTTAAAGCATTATATAAATTTTCAGCAGTTTCTGCGGATTCTGTAAAAATTACTATTTTTTTATCCTTTAATAATTTATTCGAATGTAGCTGACTTACAAATTCTTCTTGTTTATAATCGTGCTTTATTGCTTGCCATTCGGATAATAACTCTTTCAATAAAGATAAATCTTGTTTAATATTTTTTATAAAATCTTTGCTGAAATCAGCTGAAGAAAATATTTCAAGTTCTTTTTCTTTGCCTTTTTCCAATAAATCTTCTATTGTTTTTGTATCGTCATCAATATAGTCTAGAACGTTGATATCTTTGCTAATATAGACTGAACCTGATTCATACATTTTAATCATTTTTTCATGAGACTTGATTGAACGTTTTAATGTCATTTCAAACGCATATTTGGAACTTTCAAGTCTTTTTACCAAACGGCTTTTCATAAAGCCCACGTTATTTCTTTGTTGAGTTTCTTCAAAAGCAGTTAATTGTTTATTTGTTAAATATGTTTTTGGAGCATACCTTGCATATGTTAATTTTTCATTTTTTGGTGTATCTTTAGTTCCAATTGTTTTTATTGTTTTTTCAAATACTTCATTTGTATGTGTATCAAATTCGTAAACAAGCCTTTCTGGGGTTTGAACTTCAGGGAAAAATAAACCTTGTTTCTTTATATCCTTTTGAAAATATTTCTTTATGTCCGTTCTGGTTCTTCTTATCATTAAATATTTAAGAATTTTATCTCTAACTTCTTGAGAAACTCTTTTTACGGCATTTATATATTCAGGAGAATCTTTACCTCCGCATTGCTTTTCTATAGTTTTAATTTCATTTCGTCTATTCGCAAAAAATGCTTCTAAATTTGGTAAACCAGGTATATCACTATCAACAGGATTTTGGAATAGTGATATCAAATGGTAAAAGTCAAAAAATGTATTATTTAAAGGAGTAGCACTTATTAAAATAACTTTTTTATTTAAGCAAATTCTTTTTATTAAATCATATTGAGTATTATTTCCATTCCTAAATCTGTGAGCTTCATCTATGAAGATATAATCATATAACTTTTCACCACAAGCATCTGATTTCTCAATTCTATTGGCAATTTTTTGCAACATTCCGCTTGATTCAATATCGTAATTTTTAGATTTTATGTCAAAATCTTTAAATGCACCTATCCAGTTTGGAATGATTGGAGGAGGGGCTATAACTAAAATTTTTCCTGTTAAAATTTTAGCATACATAGCTGCAATATAAGTTTTACCTAAACCAACAACGTCTGAAATAAATACACCATTATATTCTTTCACAATTTTGTCAATCTTTGCGATTGCATTTACTTGATAATCAAGTTTCAAGTAGTTATCCGGCAAATCATCCTTTGTAAAAATGTTCTCTATATTAATTTCGTCATAAAAATATTCGTATAAAAATTTTAAATAAATTTCATACGGTGTTATTTTTTCATTTAGCCAAGTTTTAGTTTCAATTGCATCAATATAATCATCTGATATTGGGATGGCTTTTTCCCATAATTCTTCAAATCTCTCTAAGGCATATTTTACATCAGGAGTATCCTTTAACTCTACATTAAATTCATACTGAGCATTTAATCCATTTTCAGTAAAATTGCTTGAACCTGTTATTACAGAACCATATATTGGCATATCCTCATTATATCTTGTAATATACACTTTTGCATGGATATTTTTTTCACGACAAGCCCTAAGTTCTAATTTCCCAGCTTGCAAAAGCTCTTTAAATTTTTTTACACCAAAATCAACGTTTTCTGTATCTTCAGAATTTTCAAATTCTCTTTTTATTTCTTCCTTAAATTGTTCTTTTATTTTAATTTGAGAATTAAAATCCAGTTTTTGCTGTCTGATAGTTTCAATAGCATCAAAAACTTGCCTGTCAACATTGATTCCAACTAATATTCTTATTTTTTCGACTTTATCAAAAGATTTATATAATCTATGAAAACCGCTTGTACGAAAATAACCCACCAGAGCATCAAAATACTGAGCATTTTTCAGCGTATGATTAAAACGTTCATACAAATTAGAACCATCAGAATTTGTAAAAAACCTAGTATCTGTACTGTTACAAGCCATTAAGAACCTCCAGAGCTATTTTTATGATAGCATAAAAATAGAAAATTCTATTTTTGCAACAATAGTTTTTAAATAAAATAAATAGTAGTGCTAAAATAGTTGAAGAGATATAAATGTGAAAAAATTCTTAGTTTTATTATTAATGTTGTTCTCTGCAAATATTGCTTTTGCAGTTAGTTCTTATGATTGTTATGGTCAAAAGACAGGTTTTTACAAGCAAACATCATCGGGATATAATTCTTATGACAGATACGGTTCTAAAACTGGCTCGTATAAAGAAACTTACTCTGGGTATAATAAATATGACAAATATGGACAAAAGACAGGAAGCTTCAAAAAGACTTCATCCGGGTATAATTCCTACGACAAATACGGTCAGAAAACTGGGAGTTACAAAACAAACTCTAACGGTGTAACAACAAAATACAATAAATACGGTCAAAAAGTAGGTTCATTCAAAAAAGACTCATCAGGTAGAATTACAGAATACGACAAATACGGCAGAAAAGTCGGAAGCTACAAGTAAAAAAAGGAGTGTATATGCAAGATAAAGATATTTTTAATTTTTTTAAAGCTTTATTTAGCGGTTTAGATTATTCAACTGATTTTCAATATAATCAAGCAATACAACAAGTTATGCAAAATCCTTGGATAAGTTCTGATTATAAAAATTATATTATACAAAGAATAAATAATGAGTATAATTTGAATAAAGAACAACTAAAAAATGGTAAGGATGCTACTGATTTTATAGAAAATATATACAAAATAGTTGAATCTTATAATAGTGAAAATAACAAGAAATAAATTTTATTAAATTACATAACCTATTAAATTATTATTCATATAAAACAATAATTTATTTCAAGATGTTTAGTAATAAAAATTTCAAACTCTTGGCTGTATCTTTCTCCGGTGATTAATTTTGAAAGATAGCTTTCAGTTATTTTCAAATGTTTTGCCAGTTGCTTTTGAGGTAAGTTCCTTATTAAAAGTTGAAATCTTATCATTCTCTCACGCTTATACAAAAATCTACTACCTCCATTGTTTGGGGATTTGGACATTTTTTGTTCAAGTATTTTTATTTTTTCTATTAGTTCTCTTTTCATAAGGGCCATATAAAATAGGAAAACTGCAAATATAAGGCTTTTCGGAGCCTACAATCCGAAAAAATAAAATAAAAGTCTATCACATTACGCTGAAAGCCGTCCGGGTAAAATCTGGGCGGCTTTTTTGCGTGATGGACTTGGAAAGGAGGAAAATTTTTCGGTAGAAAATCAACGCTCATTTTTGTGCAATACACCAAAATCGAAGGAGGTTAGTGAATGGCAGATGACAAACTCAAAACCGGCCCGGAGCCCCCTGGCCCGGATCGTCCCGGTGACGCTCCTGCGAAAGAGGCTCCGCCAATCCAGGAGCCCCCGGTTCAGGAAACCGACGTGCCGGGGAAAACGCAAGAGTCCGCCGCGCCTGGTACGGGCCCGGCACTCCAGGCGGAACAGTCTGTTATTCCCGGTATGGGTGAGGACAATCCGGTCCGCTCCGCTCTTGGGGAAGTAGTGGTTGATTTTGACAAGATCAACGAGCTTATGTCCCAGCGGCGAGCAGCGGCACATGGTGCCGTAGAAAAATTAAAGGCTCCGGCTACTGATAAGGACGGTAAAGAGGTTCCCAGCCCGGAGGAAAAAGCGCCGGAGGCGGATAAGCCGAAAAAGCGCCGTGGCCGTCCCCCGAAAGAGCAGGCCGGGGTGTCTGCGGGGAAAAAGGAAAAAGCGGCGGAGCCCCGCACAGGCCGCCCGTCTAAGGTTGACAAGGCGGCCCGTGAGGAGGCCCCGCCCGCTGTTCGGGACAAAGTGTCCAGAGGTAAGAAAGCTGACAAGGGCAAGGAAACGGGCTCCGGCGGTGCGCCTGTGTCTAAAACCGCTCAGGCGGTAAAGCCGGGCAAGGCCGCTCCCGTCAAGGAGGCGGCAGTCCCGCCGCCGGAGATCAATCTGCCGCCCACGCCTGACGTGCCGCCCCGCCCGGTGGAAGAGGGAAAAATCATCTATCTGAAAATGACGG